>Ga0302311_10000006_pt1 | contig 263413 bp, 252 predicted proteins | sample III_Palsa_N1_3_FD_200449 | JGI IMG/M metagenome (GOLD analysis project Ga0302311, IMG submission 200449) | Peat permafrost microbial communities from Stordalen Mire near Abisko, Sweden - III_Palsa_N1_3 | ecosystem: Environmental > Terrestrial > Soil > Palsa > Peat permafrost | place: Sweden...
CGCACGCGGAGCGTCGACTTGCGGCGCCGCCCCGTCGGCGGCGACCGTGGGCTGCGCGTTCGCGTCGCGCGGCGGGCGCGCGGCGCGCGGGCCCTGGCCTTCCGGACGCGGGCCACGGTTGTGTTGCGGGCCCGGGCCGCGTCGATCGCGATTGAACGCGGGCGCCGGCGGCGGCTCCAGCGCTTCCTTGCGGGCACGCGCGATCAGCGGTTCCAGCTCGGCCTCGGGCACGCCCTTGGACGCGGCGAACTCGGCGGCCGGCAGCGTGTTGGCCTCGAACTCCTTGAGCAGCGTGGCGCGGTTGGCGCGCTGCTCGTTCTCGAGCGCGATGCGTGCCTGCGTGTTGGCGCGGCGGCGCGCCAGCTCCTCGCCGGCGGCGTTGCGATGCTCGTCGCTCAGCTCGTCGCCGGGGTTGCCGTCGAGGTCGAACCGATGCGTCGCCTTCACCAGCGCGTTGAGGTACGCGTGGCTGCCGGTGTAGCGGCGCAGGAACGCGGACAGCTGCGGCTTGGTGAACAGCCCCGGCGAACGCGCCTGGATGTCGGCCTGGATGCGCAGCTTCAGCGGCTTGGGCGGATGGGAGAACAGCGCCGGGTACAACTTCTTCAGTTGCGGGCCGCAGTCCTCCTGCGCCGCGCGCTCGGCCTGGCCGGACGACTGTGCAGGGGCACTCGCGTCGACGGGCGCGGCGCCGGTGTCGGGCGCGGCGGCATCGATCGGAGTGGCATCTGCCACGACGGCATCGACCACGGCGACATCGGCCGCGGCGATCGCCGGCGACGGCTCCGTGGGGGCTGCGGCAGCGGGCGAAGCCTCGGGCGCGGCGTCGGCTGCGGGCAGCGACACGGGCGCGGATTCGTCGCCTGCGGGCGGCGTCGAGGACGGGGGAAGCGAAGACATGCGGCAGCTGGAAGGAAAGCGGTGAAGGGGCGTATTGTCGCAATGTTCGGCCCCGCGCGCTGCACGGCAGTGCCGGGCGGTGCGAAAAGTCCGCGAAAGGGGATGGCGCGCGCTTGGCCCCTGCGGCGCATCGGGCTTGCGCGCGCTCCTATCCTCGCGGCTCCACCACGAGGAGACAGCATGAGAATCGCACCCATCGTCGCCCTGGCCGCGGCGCTGGCCGGCGCTCCGGCCTTCGGCCAGGCGGTGCCGCAGATCGCGTTCGACTCCGTGCCCGACGCGATCAAGCTGCCCAAGGACATGTACCTCGGCGAGGCCTCCGGCGTCGCCGTCAATTCGAAGGGCCACATCTTCGTCTTCTCGCGCGGCAACACGCGCGGCCCGGCCTACGCGGCCGCCGCGGCGCAGCTGCTGGAGTTCGACGCCAACGGCAACTTCCTGCGCGAGATCGGCAAGAACCTGTACGGCTGGTCGTTCGCGCACGCGGTGCGCATCGACCGCGACGACAACATCTGGGTCACCGACAAGGGCTCCGACCTCGTCATCAAGTTCACGCCCGAGGGCAAGGTGGCGATGGTCATCGGCCGCAAGCAGGAGGCGTCCGACGAGGACACCGGCCCGGTCAAGCACCCGAACCCGCCGGCGCCGGCCGAGGACGGCCGCTTCCGCCAGGTCACCGACGTCACGTGGGATCCCGCCGGCAACATCTTCATCAGCGACGGCTACATCAACTCGCGCGTCGCCAAGGTCGACAAGGACGGCAACTGGCTGACGTCCTGGGGCCAGCGCGGCACGAAGCCGGGCGAGTTCAACACGCCGCACAGCATCGCGGCCGACGCGCAGGGCCACATCTACGTCGCCGACCGCTTCAACCGCCGCATCCAGGTGTTCGACGGCGATGGCCACTTCCTGCGCACGATGACGATCGACGTGCCGTTCGACCGCGCGACGAAGCCGGTGATCGGCAACGCGCTGAATCCGGACGCGACCTCGGGCACCTTCTCGCCCGGCGCGCCGTGGGCCCTGTGCATCACGCCGGGCCCGCACCAGGTGTTGTACGCCGCCGACGCCTACCCCGGCCGCCTCTACAAGATGACGCTGGACGGCAAGGTGCTGGGCACGATCGGCGGCCCCGGCCGCCAGCTGAAGCAGTTCGGCTGGGTGCACGAGATCGCGTGCCCGGACGAGAACACGCTGTTCGTGGCGGAGCTGTTGAACTGGCGGGTGCAGAAGCTGTTGCTACACCCCTGAGGCCGCCGTGGCCGGTGCTTCGGCCTTGTTCGCCAAATCGCGCGCGACGGCCTGCAGCGCGGCCTCGGAACGCTCCATGAAATGCGCGTGCATGTCCTCGCGGATCTGTTCGGCGGTCGCGTGCATCTTCTGGCCGACGGGCGAGTTCCAGAACGCGTCGATCTCCGCGAGTTCCTTCTCGTCGAAGTGGCGGGCCATCACGTCGCCCGCCTGCGGCCTGCGGCTCTCGGCCAGGATCGCCGGCGACTCCTCGCTGAGCTTGCGGCCGGTGGGCGAGCCGAAGAACGCGTTGATCTCGCGGATCTCCTCGGTCTCGAAATACTTCGCGTAGATCTCGTAGGCCGTGTACGCGGCGAGCTCGTCGGCGTCGAAGCGCTGCAGCGCATCTTCGAGTTCGCGCCGGCCCTCGGCGAGCAGCGCCGGCACGCGCGCGTGCGCCGCGTCGGCATGGGCACTGTCGGGGAACCTGTCGGCGTCGAGGTCGGCGTGGGTCGCGTCTTCCAGCCGCGGCAGCGAGTCGTGCGCGATCTTGGACGCCATCTGCGGCCACGCCTCGGCCAGGCGATAGGCGACGATGAACTCGGCGAGCGCCTGCCGCTTGTCGTCGGACAGCGGCGGCACGGCCGACGCGCAGGCCGCAGTGGCGGCCAGCGTGCAGAGCAGGGCGAAACGGGCGAGGAGCGTCATCGGTGGCGGCGACAGCAAGCGGAGCGGCCCATTCTCGCGCCGCGCGCGACGGCGCGCTCGTGCAGGCCGAATCTCGCGCCACAATGTCTCGCATGGAGACCCCCCGCTTCGCCATGCGTCTGCCTGCGCACGTGCTCAACGGACTGTCCGTGTCGCTGGGCGTCTCCCTCATCCAGATCACGCTCGCGCTGACGGCCGGCAAGCTGGCGGCGCTCGCCGCGGCCACCGGCGCGATCTGCGCCAGCCTGGCCGACCTGCCGCTCGCACCGGCGCGCACGTGGCGCCGCGTGGGCATGGGCGCGCTGGTGGCCTGCGCGAGCGGGCTGCTCGTGAACCTGCTGCGCGAGTCGGGCGTGGCGATGGGCCTGACGATCGTCGTGCTGTCGTTCTGCTCGACGATGGCCTGGGCCTGGGGGCCACGTGCCGGCCCGCTGGCGTTCATCCCGATCCTCGCGCTGATCTTCACGCTCGCCGTGCCGCCGCCGGCCAGCGGCACGGCCCTGCTGATCCGCGCGGGCTGGACAACGGCGGGCGCGCTGGCCTATTTCAGCTGGGCGGTGCTCAGCTCGCATGTGCTGCAGCCGCGCTACCGTACGCTCGCGCTGGCCGCCGCGCTGCAGGCGCTGGCGGACTTGCTGCGCTCGCGCGCGGCGCTGCTCGTGCGCGCGGACGCCAGCGACGGCACGCCGCCGCTGCAGGACTGGATCCGCAGCCAGGTCTCGCTCGACGAGCGCCTGCAGGCCGCGCGCGACCTGCTGTTTCCCGCGGCCGGCGAGCCGCACACCGGCCCCGCGATCGCGGTGCTGCTGCAGGCCGTGGAGATGCGCGACACGCTGCTCGCCGGCGAGCTCGACATCGAGCTGCTGGGCGCCGACGGCCCCGCGACGCAGCTGCGCGACCGCCTGCGCGTGCATGGGCAACGCGTGGCCGATGCGGTCGACGCGATGGCGCAGGCCTTGCGCGACTACGGCATGCGGGTGCCGGCGTCGGCGGCGTCGCCGCTGGATGAGACGGACATCGAGACCGGCGAGGCCGTCGTGCCGCATCCGGGCCGCGCGACGCATGGCCCGCAGGCCGCGACGGCGCCGGCCGCCGCGGCCGCGCGCGTGCCGCTGTTCGCCAGCACCGATCCGCGCTATCCGCTGGCGGTGGCGTTCTACGGCCGCGCGCGCCAGATGGTGGTGGTGCTCGCGCGCATGCAGGCCGCGCTGCGCGGCGAGGTCACGCCGCTGCCGCTGGCGCGCGACGAGCTGCAGGTGTTCGTCTCGACCGAAGGCTGGCCGTGGGCCGCGCTGCGCGCGCAGCTCAACACGCGCTCGCCGACGTTCCGCCATGCCGTGCGCCTGAGCCTGGCGCTCGGCAGCGCCTACTTCATCGGTCTCGCGCTGCCGTGGGCTTCGCATCCGCACTGGCTGGTGCTGAGCGTGGGCGTGGTGCTGCGCGGCAATCTCGAGCAGACGCTGTCGCGCCGCAACGACCGCGTTCTGGGCACGATGATCGGCTGCCTGCTGGTGGTGGTGCTGGCGCAGTTCGGCGCGCCGTGGCTGTCGACGCTGGCCTTCCTGATCGCGGTGGGCATCGCGCACTCGTTCACGACGGCGCGCTACCTCGTGACGGCGGCCGCGGCCAGCGTGATGGCGCTGATGCAGGCCCACATGGCCGCGCCCGAAGGTGCGAACTTCGGCGTCTTCGAGCGCATCGCCGACACCATCATGGGCGCCGCGCTCGCCTGGGGCTTCAGCTACGTGTGGCCGTGGTGGGAGCGGCGCGGCATCGCCAAGCTCAACGAGCGCGTGCTCAAGAGCCTGCGCAACCTCACCAGCGAGGTGATGCGGCTGCCCGATCCGACGCGGCCCGACCTGAAGCTGCGGCTCGCGCGGCGCGAGGTCTACGAAGCCGTCGGCGCGATCGCGTCGGCGGCGCAGCGCACCGGTGCCGAGCCTTCGCGCGTGCAGGTGCCGATGTACGCGCTGGCCGAGATGCTCACGCGCTGCCACGTGCTGATGGCGCAGCTCGTGGCGGTGCGCCTGCTGCTCGCCCGCCGCGGCGCGCAGCTGGAAAGCGCGGTGGCGCAGAAGGCGCTCACCGAAGCCTGCGTCGCGCTGCACAACGCGCTCGACAACCCCACCGTCGGCACGTCGCCGCAACGCGGCGCTCCGGGCGCGGCGGGCGCGCCGGTGGTCGTCAGCGGCACGGTGCCCAGCGAGGACGTCGACCACACCGCCGTGCCCGCGGCGTTGCCCGACAGCGCGGTGCTGCCGTGGCTGCGGCGCCGGCTGCAGCTGGCCACGCGCGCGGCGCGCCGGGTCGGGCTGGCGGCGCAGGCCTTGAATGCGGCCGCGCGTTGACGGAGTCCACGCGGCGCGTCGGCGGCGCGCGTCCTGGCCCCGCCCCATGAAAAACGGCCTGCGGCACCGAAGCGCTGCAGGCCGAGTTCAACAAGGCGAGAAGGCTCAGCCGCGACGGCGGCGAGCGACGACGCCCATCAGGCCGAGACCGGCCAGCATCAGGGCGACGTTCTGGGGTTCCGGCACGGACGGCGTCACGACACTGATGCTCGCGCCGGCAGCGTAGTCGTAGTCCAGCGAGACCGACTGGCCGGCGGCCAGGTTCCCGATGTCGAACGCGAGGCCGATGGCGTAGTCGCCGTCGCCATCGTTCAGGCCGGCAAGATAGTCCGCCGGGTTCTGCGACCACGCGGCGCTTACGCCGGCGTTGTGCGCGATGGAGCTGTCGGCGTCGATGCAGATCGTCTGGCCGGACTTCGGGCCCGAGCCGCAGGCGGTGCTGCTGTTCACGACGGTGTTGTTCGTGAAGTAGCTGCCGTAGGCGTTGACATCGGGATCCGGATCCAGCGTGCGCAGGAACTCGAGGTTCGTGATGTCGGAGCCGGACGTGTTCGTCAGGACGGTATGGATCGCGATTTCCGAACGGCCGCCGGCGGTGGTCAGCGTGTACGTGTTCGTGATGCCGTAGGCACCCGACGAGCCGCTCCAGGTGGCGCTGGTCGGCGACAGGGCGGTCGGCGAGTTGAAGCCGAAGCCCCGGTTGCCATCGTTGTTCGCGCCGGCGCTTCCCGCGGAAGACGTGACGTAGAAGCCTTCGAACGGGTCGCCGGGCGTCAGGAAGTCGTTGATGCCGTAGTTGCCCTTGCCGGTCGGGTCGAACAGGATGCCGGGAGACGTCGTGCCGTCCGAGCCGAGCGTGCCGTAGTCGCTGACCCCGGCCAGCACGTAGCCGTTCTGGATGGAAGCGGGGGTCGCGAACGCGGGTGCGCCGGCGACGAGGCAGGCAACTGCCAGCGTGATCTTGTTGAAACGGTTCATGTGTGTTCCTCCATCGGATTGAGCCGCGGCGAGTGAGCCTCGCGCCAGCGGCCTGGTCGGTCGGCAATGCTTGCCGCGCCGTGGATGCCGAGACGACGACCCTTGCGGGAACTCGCTCCTCTTCATCTGTCCGACCAGTCTCGTTGCGCGGCAACACGCTCTCAATCCCCGCTTTGGGGGAATAGAGGAAAAACGACGGGTATGAACTAGGGATTGGGGATGGGGTATTCAGGAATGATTCAACGCCAATTCAGCCAGCCTTGCGTTCGAGCGAACACAGGTCGGGCTCCAGGCACGCTCGCGCGACCTGTTGAAGTTCACGCTTCATTCCGGCTTGTTCAGCCTGTCGGCAACGGGCCCCGGCCCTAGCGATTGCGCTTCGCCGCCCGCGCCGCGCGTTCGGCGGACTTCTGGGCCTCGGCCGCGCGCAGCTTGTCCTTCTTGCTAGGACGCTTGCCCTTGACGCCGCCTGTGTTGTTCGGCGACTCGGCCGCGCCCTTGGGCGGCGCGACCTCCTTGGGCTCGAAGCCCGCGATCACCTCGCGCGGCACGCGCTGCTCCTGGCGCTTCTCGATCAGGCGGAAGTGGGCCTCGCTGGCCGCGGGCACGAAGCTCACCGCGAGGCCGGACTCGCCGGCGCGGCCGGTGCGGCCGATGCGGTGCACGTGGTCGTCGGCGGAGCGCGGCAGGTCGTAGTTGACGACCACCGGCAGCTGCACGATGTCGATGCCGCGCGCGGCCAGGTCGGTGGCCACGAGCACCTGCAGGCGCGAGGCCTTGAAGTCGTCCAGCAACTGGTTGCGCCGGCCCTGGCTCAGGTCGCCGTGGAAGGACTCCGCCTTCAGGCCGCCGACGTACAGCTTCGAGGCGACATGCTCGGCCGCGTGCTGCGTCGCGACGAACACGAGCACGCGCTTCCAGCCGTGGTCGCGGATCAGCTTGAGCAGCAGCTGGGTACGGGATGGGGTATCGACCGCGATCGCGCGCTGCACGATGTTCGCGCCCTCGGCGGCGAGCGCCGCGGCGCTGTCGCTGGCGACCTCGGGCACGTCGATCGTGAACGGGTCGTGCAGCAGCCTGGCCGCGAGTTCCAGCACGGCGTGCGGGAACGTCGCCGAGAACAGCAGCGTCTGGCGCTGGGCCGGCAGCAGCGCGAGCAGGCGCTTGAGTTCGTCGGCGAAGCCCAGGTCCAGGAGGCGGTCGGCCTCGTCCAGCACCAGCGTCTGCACGTCGGCGATCGAGACCGCGTTCTGGGCTATCAGGTCGAGCAGGCGGCCGGGCGTCGCGACGACGATGTCGGCGCCGCCGCGCAGCCGCATCATCTGCGGGTTGATCGACACGCCGCCATAGGTGATCGCGATCTTCAGCGCCACGGGCAGGTGTTGCGCGTCCTCGCGCAGCGATTCGCCGATCTGCTGCGCGAGCTCGCGCGTGGGCGCGAGGATCAGCGCGCGCACCGGGCGCTTGACGCCCTCGGGCGGCACGCCGGCGTTGGCGAGCCGCTGCAGCACCGGCCAGCCGAACGCCTGCGTCTTGCCGGAGCCGGTGCGCGCGGTGCCCTGCACGTCGCGGCCCTCGAGCGCCGGCGGAATGGCCGCGGCCTGGATGGGCGTCGGGCCGAGGTAGCCGCGTTGCTGGGCGGCGCGCTGGAACGGCGCGTCGAGGCCGAGGGATTGGAAGGTCATGCCCGTATTAGACACGGGCGGTCCGGGCGCCAGGGAAATTCGGCGGTGCCAGGCTTCTCGCCGCGGATCAGGCCTTCTTCGCCCGCCGCTTGTGCCACGCCAGCAACTCGCCGACGACACCCTTGCGGAACGCCACCACGCAGGCGACGAAGATGCAGCCGATGATCACGCCGGTCCACGAGCCGGCGCGGTCGGACAGGTAGTTCTGCAGGCCGACGACCGTGAACGCGCCCACCACCGGGCCGGCGAAGGTACCCAGGCCGCCCAGCAGCGTCATCAGGATCACTTCGCCGGACTGCTCCCAGCGCACGTCCTGCAGCGTGGCCAGGTGCAGCACCAGCACCTTGAGCGCGCCGCCAAGGCCGGCGATCGAGGCCGACAGCACGAACGCCAGCAGCTTGTAGCGGTCGACGTTGTAGCCGAGGGAGATCGCCCGCGGCTCGTTCTCGCGGATCGCCTTGAGCACCTGGCCGTAGGGCGAATGCACGATGCGCAGCACGAGCAGGAACACGGCCACGAACACGGCCAGCGCGAAGAAGTACATCGCGAGGTCGCCCTCCAGCGAGAACAGGCCGAAGAGCTTGCCGCGTTCGACGCCCTGGATGCCGTTCTCGCCGCCGGTGAACGATGCCTCGAGGAAGAAGAACGAGAGCATGTAGGCGAGCGCCAGCGTGACCATGGCGAAGTAGATGCCCTGGCGGCGGATCGCGATCGCGCCGATCACCAGTCCGGTCAGTCCGGCGGCGGCGACGCCGCCCAGCAGCGCCAGTTCCGGCGTGAGGTGCTTCTCCTGCAGCAGCCACGCCGTGACGTAGGCCGCGCCGCCGAAGAACGCGGCGTGCCCGAACGACAGCAGGCCGGTGTAGCCCAGCAGCAGGTTGAACGCCATCGCGAAGATGGCGAAGCAAAGTGCCTGCGCAATGAAGATGGGGTAGACGCCCACGAACGGCGCGATCACCAGCAGCGCGAGCGCCACGATCCAGGCGATCTTGCCGGCGCGGTCCACGCCTTGGCCGAGCCAGCTCATCACTTCTCCCTCCCGAACAGCCCGGCGGGCCGGATCATGAGCACGATGGCCATGATGAAGAACACGACGACGTTCGACGCCTCGGGGTAGAAGACGCGCGTGAGGCCTTCCAGCAGGCCGAGCACGAGGCCGGTGACGATGGAGCCGATGATCGAGCCCATGCCGCCGATCACGACGACGGCGAACACGACGATGATCAGGTTGCTGCCCATCAGCGGCGTCACCTGGATCACCGGAGCCGCCATCACCCCCGCCAGGCCGGCCAGCGCGGCACCGCCGGCGTAGGTCAGCGTGACCATCAGCGGCACGTTGACGCCGAAGGCCTGCACCAGCGCCGGGTTCTCGGTGCCCGCGCGCAGCAGCGCGCCGAGCTGCGTGCGCTCGATCAGGAACCAGGTGCCGAAGCAGATCACCAGCGAGGCCGCGACCACGAAGCCGCGGTAGTTCGGCAGGATCATGAAGCCGAGGTTGGTCGCCCCCGAGAGCTGCTCCGGCGCCGAGTAGGACTGGCCCGAGGAGCCGTAGTACTGCTGGAACACGCCCTGGATGATCAGCGCCAGGCCGAACGTGAGCAGCAGGCCGTACAGGGGATCCAGCTTGTACAGGCGCTTGAGCAACGTGCGTTCGAGCAGGGCGCCCACCAGCCCGACCACCAGCGGCCCGAGCAGCAGCGCCCACCAGTAGCTGACGCCCCATCGGTCCATCGAGAACCAGGCCACGTAGGCGCCGAGCATGTAGAGCGCGCCGTGCGCGAAGTTGACGACGCCGAGCAGGCCGAAGATCACGGCCAGGCCCAGGCTGAGCATCGCGTAGAACGAGCCGTTGACCAGGCCGAGCATGAGCTGCCCGAACAACGCCTGGATGGGGACGCCGAAGATTTCGGTCATCGAGGAATGTCTCCAGCTTTGTGCGACGGGCCGCCGAGTGCGAACGCGGCGGCCCGATATTGCGAGATCAGGTGAGGACGGCTCGCGCCGCCCTCGTCAGATCACTTCCAGGCGGCGCACTTCGTTTCGGCCTTCGTCGTCCACGCGGCCTCGCCCTTGATCGTCTCGACGACGTTGTAGTAGTCCCACGGCTCCTTCGAGGCTTCCGGCGTCTTGACCTGCATCAGGTACATGTCGTGGATCATGCTGCCGTCGGCGCGGATCCAGCCGTCCTTGGCGAACATGTCGTTGACCTTCGAGGCCTTCAGCTTGGCCAGCACCTTGTCGGTGTCGTCCGTGCCGGTGGCCTTGACCGCGGCCAGGTAGTTGGCGGCGGCGGAGTAGTCGGCGGCCTGCAGCGAGCCGGGCATCTTCTTCATGACGTCGAAGTAGCGGCGGCCCCAGGCGCGCGTCTCGGGCGTCTTGTTCCAGTACCAGCTGTCGGTCAGGTACATGCCCTGCGTGGTCTTCAGGCCCAGCGAGTGCACGTCCTGGATGAACATCAGCAGGCCGGCGAGCTTCATCGACTTGGTGATGCCGAACTCGTTGGCGGCCTTGATCGCGTTGATCGTGTCGCCGCCGGCGTTGGCCAGGCCCAGGATCTGCGCCTTGCTGGCCTGCGCCTGCAGCAGGAACGACGAGAAGTCGCTCGCCGACAGCGGGTGCTTGACGACGCCCAGCACCTTGCCGCCGTTGGCCTCGACGACCTTGGCGGTGTCGCTTTCAAGCGCCGCGCCGAAGGCGTAGTCGGCCTGCAGGAAGTACCAGGTCTTGCCGCCGGCCTTGGTCACGGCGCCGCCGGTGCCCTTGGCGAGCGCGGTGGTGTCGTAGGCCCAGTGGATGGTGGTGGGCGAGCATTGCTCGTTGGTCAGCGCGGACGTGCCGCCGCCCACCGAGATCATGATCTTGTGCTTCTCGGCGGCCACCTTGGCCATCGCGAGGTTGGTGCCGGAGTTGGTGCCGGCGATCAGGATGTCGACGCCGTTGGTGTCGAACCACTCGCGCGCCTTGGCGGCGGCGACGTCGGCCTTGTTCTGGTGGTCGGCGTAGACCAGCTCGATCTTCTTGCCGTTGATCGCGCCGCCGGCGTCGGCGATGGCCATCTTGATGGCCTCGACGCCGCCCTGGCCGTCGATGTCGGCATACACGCCGGACATGTCGGTGATGAAGCCGATGCGGACGACGTCGCCCGAGATCTGCGCCTGCGCGGCGCCGGCCAGGCCGAGCACGCCGAGGCAGGCGATGGCCACGGTCTTGAGAGTGGCGGAAAGGGGCTTGAGCATTTGTCGGTCTCCTGTTTGTGCGTTGTCTGAAGCGAGAGAAAAGAGCGTTGGGCTAGACACCCAGGTATTCGTGCAGCTTGTCGATGCGGCCCGGCAGCTCGGCCTGCGTGAACTGCTGGATCACCTGGCCGTGCTCCATCACCAGGAAGCGGTCGGCCAGCGGCGCGGCGAAGCGGAAGTTCTGTTCCACCATCACGATCGTGTAGCCCTGCTTGCGCAGCGCGACGACCATCTCGGCGAGCTTCTGCACGATCACCGGCGCCAGGCCTTCGGAGATCTCGTCGAGCAGCAGCAGGCGTGCGCCGGTGCGCAGGATGCGTGCGACCGCCAGCATCTGCTGCTCGCCGCCGGACAGCCGCGTGCCCTGGCTGGGGGCGCGCTCCTTCAGGTTCGGGAACATCGCGTAGATCTGCTCGATGGGCATGCCGCCCTTCGTGAGGATCGGCGGCAGCATCAGGTTCTCCTCGCAGCTGAGGCTGGAGAAGATGCCGCGCTCCTCCGGGCAGTAGCCGAGGCCCAGGCGCGCCACCTTGTGCGTGGCCATGCCGATCGTCTCCTGGCCCTTGACCTTGATCGAGCCCTTGCGCGCGCCCGTCAGGCCCATGATGGCGCGCATCGTCGTCGTGCGGCCCGCGCCGTTGCGGCCCAGCAGCGTGACGACCTCGCCTTCGTTGACGTGCAGGTCGACGCCGTGCAGCACGTGCGATTCGCCGTACCAGGCGTTGAGGCCCTTGATCTCGAGGAACGGTGTCGTCATGTTGTTCAGTGTGCTCCGACCAGTTCGGTCTGCGTCGTGCCCATGTAGGCCTCGATCACCTGCGGGTTCTTCGACACCTCGGCATACGGCCCCTCGGCCAGCAAGGCGCCGCGTTGCAGCACGGTGATGGTGTCGGCGATCGATGACACGACGCTCATGTTGTGCTCCACCATCAGGATCGTGCGGTTGGCCGACACCTTCTTGATCAGCTGGCGGATGCGGTCGACGTCCTCGATGCCCATGCCTTGCGTCGGCTCGTCCAGCAGCATCAGCTGCGGCTCCATCGCGAGCGTGGTGGCGATCTCGAGCGCGCGCTTGCGGCCATAGCTGAGCTCGACGGCCGGCAGCTGCGCGTAGGCGGCGAGGTCGACCTCGGCCAGAAGCTCCATGGCGCGGGCGTCGAGCTTGTGCAGGCTGCTCTCGGGCTTCCAGAAGTGGAACGAGGTGTTCAACGTGCGCTGCAGCGCGACGCGCACGTTCTCCAGCACGCTCAGGTGCTGGAACACCGCCGAGATCTGGAACGAGCGGATGACGCCGCGGCGCGCGATGGCCGCCGGCGCCTCGCGCGTGATGTCGACGCCGTCGAACACGATGCTGCCCGACGTCGGTTGCAGGAACTTGGTGAGCAGGTTGAAGCAGGTCGTCTTGCCCGCGCCGTTGGGGCCGATCAACGCGTGGATGTGGCCGCGCTGCACGCGCAGGTTCACCTTGTTGACCGCCACGAAACCCTTGAACTCCTTCGTGAGGTCGGTTGTCTCGAGGATGTAGTGGTTGCTCATCCGAGGGAGTGTAGGGGCTGCTCTCTAGCCGTAACAGTTCGCAGAACTACGTTCGGGTCAACCCGGACGAAAACGTCGCCTGCGATGCGCGCGATGTCAGGAAACTGAAAGAAAGAAGGGCCGCGCCCTGCGGCGCAGCCCCTTGTGTGCACCGGTGTCACGCACCGGCGTTGTGCACCCTCAGCGGATCAAAGCCCGAGGTCCGAGATGAACCGGTTCGTGAAGCCCCAGGTGCCTGCGGTGCCGTAGCTGTTGCAGGTGGCCGAGGAGCTGCCTGGCGGGCAGTCGACGTCGCGGTCGAGCGACCAGAAGTGGATGCCGGCGATGCCGTTCGCCTTCGCCCACGACGACAGGGTGTCGACGTTGGCGATGGTGAAGATCTCGTCGGTGGCGTCGTTGCCGCCGATCATCGGCGTGATCTCGATCTGGCCGTACGGCACGCCCCAGTAGTTGTGCAGGTTGACCGCCGAGTTGATCGCCGACTGCGCCATGTCGCACTTGCCGTTGCTGCCCAGCGTGCAGTTGCTGGCGATCGCGCTGCCGTAGTCCATCGCCATCAGGTTGACGTAGTAGCCCGTCAGGCCCTGCGACTGGATCGAGTTCATCACGTTGACGCCGATCGCTCCCAGGCTTTGCGGCGAGTTGCCGCCGAGAGTGGCCAGCGTGAAGCTGAAGCGCAGGTTCGGGTGGTTGGCCTTGGCGACCTTCACGCGCGCGACCAGCGCGTCGATGATGGCCTGCGACTGGCCGCCCTCGATGTCGAAATCGATGCCCTGCAGGCTGGCCGAGTTGTAGCGCTGGATGAAGGCCTCGAAGTTGGCATCCGAGCCGCAGGTGAACACGCCGTCGGCGCCTCCGGTGGAGATGATGTACTTCTTGTTGGCGCCGACCCATTGCGACACGTTCTGCGCGACCAGCGCCGCGGGCGTGACGCCGGCCCAGTTCTCGGAGCCGCATTCGCCGGACGCGAACGCCCAGCTGAGCGACGTCTGCTTGGCGGGCATCGCGCTGAGCACCGGTGTGCGCGTGCCCGTGACCGACGTCGAGATCTGGTCGACGTTCCAGTCCATGTTGATCGTGACGTCCTTGTACGAGCCGAACACGAAGCCGGACGGCGCGGGCGCGGGCGCCGGGGGCGTCGGTGCCGGCGGCGGGGTCGGCGCGGGCGGCGGCGACGGCGGCGTCGGGGCGGTGCTGCAGTTGGTCGTGATCGTCCACGGCTGGCCGGAGCCGCTGGCGCCGTTGTGCGTCGCCGGGTCGTCGCCCTGCGTCCACCAGTTGGCGACGTAGGTCGTGCCTGCTTCGGTCACGGTGGCGCCGGCGCTGTAGGCGGTGCTCGCGTTCCACGCGGCGCAGGAGGACGGCGGCGGTGCCGGCGTCGGCGGAGGCGGTGCCTGGGTGGGCGGCGGCGGTGCCGGAACGGGCGGCGGCGGCGCGGGCGTGGGCGGCGGCGACGTCGTGCAGCTGGCGGCCGCGGTCCAGGGCTGGCCGCTGCCGGTCGCGCCGTTGTTGCTGGCGGGGTCGTTGCCTTGCGTCCACCAGTTGGCCTTGTAGGTCTGGCCGGCTTCGGTCACGGTGTCGCCCGCCACATAGGCGATCGAGGCGTTCCAGGGCTGGCATTCGGTGGTGGCGTGCGCGCCGGCCGAGGCGAGGGCGCTGCCGGCAACGGCAGCCGACAGCAGCGCGATGCGTTGGAGGCGCATCCGCCGCTCGTTCGGGGTCAGGGAAGGGGACATTTCGGGCTCTCCTTGTTGTTGGCCGGCGCTGTGCGCGCGCCGGTGCGTGGCAGTCTCTGACGACGAGGGTGCGCGCCGTCTAGGTAAAACCAGTACAAAACCAGTAACCAATTGCCGCCGGCTTCTTGAAATGTAAGAAAGTCCGAACAAGCCACCGTCTCGGGCGGACATGCGCACGACTTCCGAAGGAGACACGTCATCGGGACGCTTCGTCGACGGCTTGGTGAGTCTTTTCGGTCGAGCAGATACCAAATTGGTACCAATATGATCGGCCTCGAATGCTTCGCGACGCCGATCGGGCTCGAAATCGCCTCGGCGGCGCGTCCCGCCCGTCCTCGCGCGTGGGAAAATCGGGGCTGGATGAAGTACACGGTAGCCGTCCGCACCCTCTGCGAGTTCACGGCCAAGCTTGGCGACCTCGACTTGCGCTTCACGCCCTCGGCCACAGCGCTCGAAGGCATGGCGGGCCACGCCATGGTCGCCGCGCGCCGCGGCGAGCACTACGAGAACGAGGTGTGGCTCAAGGGCGAGTACCGCGAGCTCGTCGTGCGCGGGCGCGCCGACGGCTTCGATCCGGACGCCGGCCGGCTCGAGGAGGTCAAGACCTACCGCGGCGACCTGCACGCCATGCCGCAGAACCGCCGCTCGCTGCACTGGGCGCAGGCCAAGTGCTACGGCGCGCTGCTGTGTGCGGAGCGCGGACTGACGCAGCTGAAGGTGGCGCTGGTCTACTTCGACGTCACGTCGCAGGACGAGACGATGCTGGTCGAGTCGTTCTCCGCCGACGACCTGCGCGCGTTCTACGAGTTGCAGTGCGACCGCTTCCTCGCCTGGGCCGCGCAGGAGGCCGCGCACCGCATCGCGCGCGACGCCGCACTCGCCGCGCTGCCGTTTCCGTATGCCACCTTCCGCGCCGGCCAGCGCCAGTTGGCCGCGGGCGTCTACAAGGCGGCGATCTCCGGCCGCACGCTGCTCGCGCAGGCGCCCACGGGCATCGGCAAGACGGTGGGCACGCTCTATCCGCAGCTGAAGGCGATGCCGGGGCAGAAGCTCGACAAGCTGTACTTCCTCGCGGCCAAGACGCCGGGCCGCGCGCTGGCGCTGGAGGCCTTGCGGACGATCTCGTCGCCACATCGGGTCGAAGCCGAAACGGCGGACGCGTTGACGGCGGGTGCCGTCGTCGAGTCCGCCGACGAGGCGCCGAAGCGCACGCCGCTGCGCGTGATCGAACTGGTCGCCCGCGACAAGGCCTGCGAGCACCCGACCAAGGCCTGCCACGGCGACTCCTGCCCGCTCGCCAAGGGCTTCTACGACCGCCTGCCCGCCGCGCGCCAGGCCGCGGTCGGCGCGACGGCCGAAGCCGCGCCGCGGCTCGATCGCGGCGGCCTGCGCGCGATCGCGCTGGCGCACGAGGTCTGCCCGTACTACCTGGCGCAGGAGCTGGTGCGCTGGGCCGACGTCGTGGTCGGCGACTACAACTACTACTTCGACCTCGGCGGCATGCTGCACGGGCTGGCGCATGCCAACGACTGGCGCGTCGGCGTGCTGGTCGACGAGGCGCACAACCTGGTGCCGCGGGCGCGCGAGATGTATTCGGCCACGCTGTCGCGCGCCGCGCTCGACGGCGTGCGGCCGCGCGCGCCCACCACGGTCGCGCCCGCGCTGAAGCGTCTCGCGCGCGCGTGGAACGAGATCCTGGGCCGCCAGCTCGAGCCGTACGCGGTCCACGAAGACCTGCCGCAAGGCCTCGTCACCGCGCTGCAGAACGTCAACTCGGCGATCGGCGACCACTCGGCCGCGCATCCCGCGGACGTGCCGCCCGAGCTGCTCGCGTTCTACTTCGACACGCTGCACTTCACGCGCCTGGCCGAGTCCTTCGGCACGCACTCGCTGTTCGACGTGACGATCGCCGACGACGCGCAGCGCGATGTCACGCTGTGCCTGCGCAACCTCGTGCCGGCGTCGTTCCTGAAGCCGCGCTTCCTGGCCGCGCGCACGACGACGCTGTTCTCGGCCACGCTGACGCCGATGCACTTCCACGCCGACCTGTTGGGCCTGCCGCCGGACGTCGCCTGGGTCGACGTCGAGTCGCCGTTCGAGGCGTCGCAGCTGCGCGTGCAGGTGGCGCCGCTGTCGACGCGCTTCGCGCACCGGCCCGCGTCGCTGGCGCCTATCGTCGAGCTGATGGCGCAGCAGTTCGCGCGCACGCCCGGCAACTACCTCGCGTTCTTCAGCAGCTTCGACTACCTCGACCAGGTGGCCGGGCTGTTCCAGGCGTTGCACCCCGACGTGCCCGCGTGGACGCAGGCGCGCCAGATGACCGAGGCCGCGCGCGGCGACTTCCTCGCGCGCTTCCACGCCGGCGGCCGCGGCATCGGCTTCGCGGTGCTGGGCGGCGCGTTCGCCGAGGCGGTCGACCTGCCCGGCGAACGCCTGATCGGTGCCTTCATCGCCACGCTGGGCCTGCCGCAGGTCAATCCGGTCAACGAGCAGATGAAGGCGCGGCTGGAGACGCTGTTCGGCGCCGGCCACGACTACACCTACCTGTTCCCCGGCCTGCAGAAGGTGGTGCAGGCCGCGGGCCGGGTGATCCGCACGACCACCGACGAAGGCGTCGTGTTCCTGATCGACGACCGCTTCCGGCGCGCCGAGGTACGGCGGCTGCTGCCGGCCTGGTGGCGGGTCGAAATGGCCTGATCGCGGCTCGGGATCGGGCGCGTCAGGCAAACTCGATCCTCATGCGAATCACCGCGACTCACCCCATCGCCACGCCATGAAGCAGTTCGACGCCGCCGCCACCGCGCGGGCGCTCGCGTTCCCCGCGGTGATCGATGCGCTCGAGCGCCTGTTCGTCGCCGGCTGCGACGTGCCCGCGCGCCACGTGCACGCCGTCGGCGACGGGCTGACCGCGCTGCTGATGCCGGCCTGGCTGCCGGGCCGCTACTTCGGCCTCAAGGTGGTCAACGTCGCGCCCGGCAACGCGGCGCTCGGGCTGCCGGCCGTGTTCGCCACCTACCAGCTGTTCGACGCCAACACCGGCGCGCCGCTCGCGGCTATCGACGGCGGCGAGATCACCGCGCGCCGCACCGCGGCCGCCTCGGCGCTGGCCGCCTCGCGTCTCGCGCGCGAGGATGCGCGGCGCCAGCTGATCGTCGGCGCGGGCCGCGTCGGCGGGCTGCTCGCGCAGGCCTACCGCGCGGTGCGCCGGATCGACGACGTGATGGTGTGGAGTCGCGACGAACAATCCGCGTTGCGGCTGGTCGTCAAGCTGGCCGCCGAGGGCATCCCGGCACGCGTGGTGACCGATCTCGCGACCGCGACCGCGACGGCCGACATCGTCAGCTGCGCCACGCTCGCCGCCGAACCGCTGATTCAAGGGGGCTGGCTCGCGCCGGGCAGCCACCTCGACCTGATCGGCGGCTTCACGCCCGCGATGCGCGAGGCCGACGACGCGTGCTTCGCCGGCGCGCAGGTCTGGATCGACACCGCCGACGCGCTCGCCAAGGCCGGCGACCTGCTGCATCCGATCGCTTCCGGCGTGCTGCGGCGCGAGGACGTGCGCGGCACGCTGGCCGATCTCGCCGCGACGCGCAGCCTCGCGCGCGATCCGTCCGCGCGCACCGTCTTCAAGTCGGTCGGCACCGCGCTCGAGGACCTGGCGGCGGCGATCCTGGTCTACGAGACGCGCCAATCTGCGCCGGCATGAGCAACATCGTCACGACGGATCACTGGATCGTCCATCCGTCCGGTCGCCTGTTCGCGCGGCGGTGGCGGCCCGACGGCGCCGAACCCGCCGGCGCCGAACCCGCCGGCGCGCCGCCCCTCCTGTTGCTGCACGACTCGCTCGGCTGCGTCGAACTCTGGCGCGACTTTCCCGCGCTGCTGGCCGCGGCCACGGGACGCTGCGTGATCGCCTACGACCGCCTCGGCTTCGGTCGCTCCGACGCGCGCGTCGGCCGCCCGGGCAAGGACTTCGTCGCCGAGGAGGCCACGGCGATCCTGCCGGCGCTGCGCGAGCAACTGGGTATCGGCCGCTTCGTCGCCGTGGGCCACAGCGTCGGCGGCGGCATGGCCGTCGAGATCGCGGCGCACGAGCCCGCCGACTGCGAGGCGCTGGTCACGATGGCCGCGCAGGCCTTCGTCGAGGATCGCACGATCGCCGGCCTGCGCATCGCGCAGGCGCAGTTCCGCGATCCGGCGCAGGTCGAACGGCTGGCCCGCTATCACGGCGACAAGGCAGCGTGGACGCTCGATGCGTGGCTCGGGCGGTGGCTGGATCCGGCGTTCGCGGCGTGGTCGCTCGGCGATGCGTTGCCGCAGGTCGTCTGCCCGACGCTGGCGATCCACGGCGAAGAGGACGAGTACGGCAGCGTCGCGCATCCGAAGCGCATCGCCGGCGGCGTGAGCGGGCCGGCACGCGCGGAGATCCTGCCCGGCGTCGGCCACGTCCCGCACCGCGAGAAGCCGGGTCTCGTCGTGCGGCTCATCGCGGAGTTCCTCGCTGACGTGCAGTGAGCCCGGCGTCACAATGCCCCTTCCACATCGCAAGGTCGACGCATGCGTCTCACTGCTTCCCTCCGCACGCCGTTGTTGTCCGTGTTGCTGCTCGCGCCGCTGTGGGTTTGCGCCGCACCGTCTGAGAAGGTCTACGCCACCGCCGGCGATTGCGACGGCTTTCCCGCGGTCGCGTTGACGACGACCGACGGCCTGTGCGTCGGGCTTGTCGCCGAAGGCCTGGGCCACGCGCGCGGCGTCGCGGCGATCGGCGACGACGTGTTCGTGGTGGACATGGTCGCGTGGGAGAGCAGGAAGGGCCGGCTGCTCAAGCTGTCCAAGGGCGGCCGCCATGCGCCCGAGGTCGTGCTGCACGACCTGTATCAACCCAACGCCGTCGTGCGCGGGCCGGGCCGCACGCTGTACGTCGGCATCACCGGCCAGGTGCTGCAGATCGATCCGTACGCGGCGGACGCTGCAAAAAGTGCGCGCGTGATCGTCGACGGACTGCCGACGACGGGCCGCCATCCGGTGCCCAGCCTCGCGGTCGGCGCCGACGGCGCGCTGTTCGTCAACGTCGGCTCGTTCAGCGACAACTGCCACGCGGCCGGCGGCAGGATGCCCGATCCGAAGGCGGCCTGTCCCGAGACGCAGGAGAACCCGCCGCGCGGCTCGATGCTGCGCTTTCCGGCGCGCGCGACGACCTGGCATGCCGACGAGCAGCCGCCGTATGCGCGCGGGCTGCGCAACAGCATGGCGATGGCCGTGCTGGCGAACGGCAAGCTCGCCGTGGCGGTCAACTCGCGCGATGGCATCAACCACGCCGACGCGTCGCTGTCCGACGCCGACCTGCCGCACGACCTGCTGATCGTGCTGCAGCCCGGCGGCGACTACGGCTGGCCGTATTGCTACGACCAGCGCGTGCCCAGTCCCGAATACCGCGGCTTCGATTGCGCCAGCAAGCTCGCGCCCGACCTGCTGCTGCCGGCGCACGCGGCGCCGCTGGGCATGCTGCTGTACAAGGGCGAGCGCCTGCCCGGCCTGGCCGGCAAGTTGATCGTCGGCTATCACGGCTACCGCACGACGGGGCATCGCATCGTGGCCGTCACGCTCGACAAGGATCAACGTCCGACCGGGACGCCCAGCGAGCTGGTCACCGACTGGGAGCAGCGCGACGGCAGCCATCCGGCGGGCTCGCCGGTCGGGCTCGTCGAGATGGACGACGGCAGCGTGCTGATCGCCGAGGACCACAGCGGCGCGCTGCTGCGCCTGTCGCGCAGAACGAGAACGCACTGAAGCTCAACCGCCGCGCGCGAACTCCGGATAGTCCGTCATCGCGCCGTCCACCATCACCGTGCTGCCAGTGACGTAGCTGGCGACGTCCGAGCACAGCACCACGGCCATGTCGGCGATCTCGTCGGTGCGGCCCATGCGGCCCAGCGGGATCTTGGAGAGCAGGTCGGCCGACATCGCCGGATCGGCCCACACCGACTGGTTGATCGGCGTCTGGATCGCGCCCGGCCCGAGGGCCAGCACGCGCACGCCGTGCGGCGCGGCCTCCTGCGCGAGCGTCTTCGTCATCATCGCCAGGCCGGCCTTGCTCGCGGTGTACGCGCTGTAGCCCGACCACGCGATCACCTCGTGCACGGAGCTGATGTTGAGGATCACGCCGCGGCCTTGCGGCAGCATGCGCGCGAGCGCGTGACGCGCGCAGTCGAACGCGCCGAACAGGTTGATCTCGATGACGCGGCGCCAGTCGGCCATCTCGGCGTCCTGCGCCAACGCGCGCACGCCGTCGATGCCGGCGCAGTTGACGAGGATGTCGATGCCGCCCCACTGCGCGTCCATCGCCGCGAACATCGCATCGACGTCGGCTTCGTTGGACACGTCGGCCTGCAGCGCCAGCGCGCGCCGGCCCGTTGCGGCGATCTGCGCGACGACGGCGTCGGCAGCTTCTGGATGCGTCACGTAGTTGACGACCACGTCGGCGCCGGCGTCGGCCAGCGCCAGCGCGATCGCCTGGCCGATGCCGGAGTTCGCCCCGGTCACGAGGGCACGACGGTCCGTGAGCGAGATGTTCATGCAGGCTTTCCGGGGGCTTGGGTGCTTTGCGAGATCGCGGTCTGCGCGGGCGGCGTCGGCGGATCGAACGGTTCGGGCTCGGGCATCGCCTGCGCCGGCGCGGCCTCGGACGCATGCGGGATCGCGTCGAGCCAGCCGCCGGTGAAGCCCGCGCGGCGCAGGCCGGTGACCAGAGGCGCGCAGGCGCGCATCATCTTCCACGGCAGCTGGCTGCGGAAGTTCTCGATCATCACGACGGTCGGGCCTTCGTTGATGCCGAAGTGGTACGGCGAGACCCAGCCGATCGAGTGGTGGCGATCGCTCGGGTAGCTGGGGTTGAACGAGGCCTTGAAGCCGTACGGATTGGCCACGTGCAGCTGGATGTGGCGATAGTTGGCGATCGTCGGCAGCACGATCTCGGGCGCGAACGGCAGCGAGGCGACGACGGCCCACGGCGCCAGCGTGCCGTCGTCGGGGCCCTCGGGCACGCCGCGCGCGACGTAGTCGTAGAACGGCGGCTCGCCCTTGCCGTGCCAGCGCATGGTGCCGGGGCCGTCGCTGGCCGTGATGCCCCAGCAGAACTCGCCGTACATCGCGTGGCGGCGCGGATTGCGCATCGCGTAGCGCTGCTGCACCTGCGCGCCGGCGCGGCTGTTGTTGAAGTAGTCGCTGCCGTGCGCACGCATGAACTTGTCCTGCAGGCCGCGGAAGTCGACCCACAGGTGCGACATCTGGTGGATGAACAGCGGGCCGGCATGCAGGTACGAGATGCCTTCGATCTCCAGCCATTGATAGGTCGAGCACCAGGCATCGTAAGAGGCCGCGGGAACGGGATGCGTGGGCGAGCCGAGCGCCAGCAGGTACAGGATCAGCGCCTCGTCGTAGCCTTCCCAGTGCCACGGCAGCTTGCCCGTCTCCGGCTGCCAGCCGTGGCAGATCGTGCCGTGCTCGCCGACCAGCCAGTCCCACTCGACGCGTTCGTACAACGCGGTGGCGAGCCGCCGCACCTCGGCCTCGTCGTCGGACGTGCCGTTGAAGTACGCGGCCGCGGCCAGCACGCCGGCCATCAGCAGCGCGGTGTCGATGCTGGAGAGCTCGCAGTTCCAGGCGCGGCGGCCTGTGGCCATGTCGACGAAGTGATAGAAGAAGCCGCGATAGCCGGCCGCGACCGGCGACTCGCTCTGCTCGGCGGCGAGCAGGAAGCGCAGCGTCGCCAGCGTGCGCTGCAGCGCCTGCGCGCGCGTCATCAGGCCGCGCTGCACGCCCACCGGATAGCAGGTCAGCGCCATGCCCACCGCGGCGATGCTGGCGGGCCAGTTCGGCGCGGTCTTGTCCATCACCAGGCCGTTGGCCTCGTTGACCTCGTGCACGAAGTAGCCGAAGGACTCGCGCTGCAGGTCGGTGAGCATCGCGTCGCGCTGGATGATCTCGCGGCGCGTGTAGCCGTGCAGCGCGGCCTGCTTGGCCACCTCGGGCTGGACGCCCATGTCGCGCGGCTCGGTCATTGGGAAGCCTCCGTCCTGCGGACTGCGGCGTGCGCGCCTTCGGGCGGCAGGGCGGCGCTCACGCGGCCTCCCACTCGATGCGCACCAGCGCCATCGCGTTGGCGGGCAACGGCAGCGTGAAGCTGGCGCCGCTGTCATCCGCCTTGACCTCGATGCGCTCGGGCGTCACGAGCGACGCGACTTCCAGCGCGCCGACCTGGTGCGGATGCGGATACTCGGGACTGCCCAGGCGCAGCCACTCGGCCCGCGGATTCGCATGCGTGTCGTCGATGCGCGAGAGCAGCGCCGCGCGCGGGCGGCGGCCGTCGAGGCCTTGCAGCTGCATGGTGACGATCTCCGTTGCGATGGCGTGGCGCGGCATCGCGACATTGATCAGCAGCACCGTCGTCGCGCCGTCGTCGTCCGGCGCGCCCACGTGCGCGGTGACGGTCAGGTGCGTGTCCGCAACGGCCCAGCGCCGCGTGCCGAGTTGATCGAGCATCTGGAAGCCCCGATACACCGGCTTGGGCACGCCGTACAGATTGAGCAGCCCGAAGCCGCCGTGGTACGGGATGCTGGGGAAGTAGTTCTCCTCGAAGATGTCCGAGAACACCCACCAGCTGTACGCGTCGACCACGTCGTCGACGCTCAGCATGAAGTGCGTGGCCAGTGCCGCGCAGAACGGGCCGTCGTGCATGGGGTCGCGCGGGTTCGACGTGATGTTCCACTCGGTGTAGTACAGCGGCTTCGCGCCCGCGGACTTGCGGGCCTCGCGCGCGCGGTCGCGCATCACGCTCAAGGGCGCGTCGGCGAGCTGCGAGACGGTGTCGGTGTCGACCGAGCCGAAGGCGTCGGTCGGGTAGTAGTGCGTGCTGATGAAGTCGGGCGGGCAGGCGTTGGCCGCGCAGAACGCGTTGAACTCGTCCAGCCACGCGTTGGCCGCGGTGGCCGGGCCGCCGACCTGCAGCCGCGGCGAGATCGCCTTGATGGCCGTCCACGTCGCCTTGAAGAGGTCGAAGTATTTCGCCTGGCCGCCGGTCCAGAACGCCACCAGGTTCGGCTCGTTCCACACCTCCAGCGGCCATTGCGCGACCTCGTCCATGCCGTAGCGCTCGACCCAGTGGCCCACCAGCTTCGTCATCAGCAGCTGCCAGTCCTCCAGGCGCTTCGGCGGCGTGACGTTGGCGCGGTAGTGGAAGACGCTGTTGCCGTCGGAGGACAGCGTCGCCGGCATGAACGACAGCTCCACCAGCGGCTTCATGCCGATGGACAGCAGGAAGTCGAACACGCGGTCGATGTTGAAGAACGAGAACAGGAACTGGTTGTCCTGGTTGACCAGCGTGCCCATGTCGTCGCTGAGCAGGCCGTGGAAGCGCACGTGCCTGAAACCCAGCTCACGGTGTGCACGCGTGAGCTGCTGCTGCCAGTCGGCGCGCAGCGCGATGGGGGCGTGGCAGCTGCCGACGCAATGGCGCCACGGATGGCGCAGCGGCTGCGACGGCGCCGACAGGTCGCAGGCAAAGGTGACGGGCGCCGTCGACGGGGACGGCGCAGGCAGGGGCGAGGACATGGAGGCTTTCGATGCCGGCTCGGCAGGAGCGATATCCGCCGGTCGGCAAGTCGAGTGCCCGACAGCAAGGGCCAGGCCTTCGGCGAGCTTGCGGAGCAGGGTGCGGCGTTGCATCGGCTTGTACAGGGGAGTTCGGTTCAGTAACGCTGCGGATCCCGCATCCTGGGGCCTGTTCGGGCGGGTTTGAGCGCGCTGGCCCGAACTTTGCAAGGGCTTGCGGGCGCGGGCAGTTGCCATGCCCGAGCCCGGGCAAGTCCTCACGCGGGATAGGCCCGGATTTGTCACAATCCGCGCTTTGCCGGGCCCGCTCATGAGGCGGGTCGGCATCCCTTGCGATTCCAGAGGTTTCCTTGACCACACTCACTGCAACGACGCCCGACTCGGCGTCGAAAGCCGCCCACCCGCGCGGACTCTACGTCCTGTTCGCAACCGAGATGTGGGAGCGCTTCAGCTACTACGGCATGCGGGCGCTGCTGGTGCTGTACCTCGTCAACGCGCTGGGCTACAAGCGCGCCGACGCGCTGGAGATGTACGGCGTCTACACCATGCTCGTCTACCTGACGCCCATCGTCGGCGGCTGGATCGCGGACAGGTTCCTCGGCTTGCGCCTCACCGCAGTCATCGGCGGCACGGTGATGATGCTGGGGCACTTCGCGATGGCCGTTCCGTCGATGCTGCACGTCGCGCTGGGCCTGTTGATCATCGGCAACGGCTTTTTCAAGCCCAACACGACCTCGATGGTCGGAGAACTGTACGACGGCCCGGCCGATCCGCGCCGCGACGGCGCCTACACGATCTTCTACATGGGGATCAACCTCGGCTCGTTCTTCTCGGGCCTGGTCTGCGGCACGCTGGGCCAGAAGATCGGCTGGGATTGGGGCTTCGCCAGCGCCGGCGTCGGCATGGCGATCGGCCTGGCCACGCTGCTGGCTTGCCAGCGCATCCTGGGCGACTCCGGGCTGAAGAAAGGCCAGCGTCCCATCGGCCTGCACAACCTGCCGGCGATCGCCGCTTTCACGGTGGCATCGGTCGCGCTGGTCTACGGCGTGCTGGCTGTGTGGCCCGTCCTGAAGGGCGCGATGGCCGGCGTTCCGGCCTGGCTGTCCATCGTCCTGGGCCTCGCGATCGTCATCGGAGGCGTGATGGCCTGGACGAAGGCGACGACCAGGCCCGGCGAGGCGACCCAGCCTCTGACGAGCGCCGAGTGGACGCGCATCGCAGCCGTGTTGATCCTGATCGTGTTCGTGGCCTTCTTCTGGATGGGCTTCGAACAAGCGGGCGGTTCCATGAACCTGTTCGCGGACAAGCAGACGGATCGCCATCTCGGCGGCTTCGAGATCCCGTCGACCTGGTTCCAGAGCATCAACCCGCTGCTGATCATCTTGCTCGCGCCGTTCTTCTCGATGCTGTGGACTGCGATCAACAAGTCGCGCTTCTCTCTGCCCGACGTCGCCAAGCAGGCGCTGGGCATGATCGTGCTGGGTCTCGGCTTCGTCGTGATGTACATCGCCCAGGAACGCGCCAACGCGCTCGGCACCGTCGGCCCGCTGTGGTTGACTGCCGTCTATGCGTTGCACACGATCGGCGAGCTGATGCTGTCGCCGGTGGGCCTGGCGCTGGTGTCGCGCGCAGCGCCGCACCGCATCGCGGGGCTGCTGATGGGTGTCTGGTTCATCGCCAACGGCGTCGCCAACTACTTCGCTGGCGCGCTCGAGGGGCTGCTTGCCACCAGCGGAATCCCGCCGTACGCGTTCCTGCTCGCCTCGTCGATCGGCATGGGCGTGCTGCTGCTGATCCTGACGCCGCTGCTCAATCGCATGCTCCAGGCGCGCGATGCGGCCGAGGCGCCGGACGCGCCGCTGCAACCCGCACTGGCCTGATCTACCTGCGCCTGCGGGCAAACGAAACGCCGACCGGCTCGCGCCTGGTCGGCGTTTTTATTGGTGCGAGCCAATCAGCGCGCAGCCTGCTCCGCATTGCGCTTGAGCGCGACGAGCCCGGCCTCGAAGTCCTTGCCGACCATCTTGTCGAAGTCCATGAACACGCCCATCAGCTTGGAGATGAACGGGCTAGGGCCGAACATGGACCACGTGAGGTCGGTACCGGTGTCGGTCGGCGTCATCAGGAATTCGGCCGTGTTGCTGGCCTTGAACGGCCTCACGAAGTCCAGCTTGATCGTGATGAGGCCGGCCTCGGAGCCGGTGCGCATCTCGACGATCTCCATGCGGCCGGCGCCCGCCTTGCCCGTGCCGGTCCACTCGTAGACCGCGCCGACGCCCGCGTCCGCGCCGCTGAAGGTGCGCTGCAGCGACGGGTCGATGCGCTCCCAGGGCGACCACTGCTGCCACTGGCGGAAATCGTCGATCTGCTCGGCGACCTGCAGGATGGGCGCGGCGATGTGGATGGATCGTTCGTAGCGGAACTTGTCCGGCCGCGAATTCGCGTAGGCCAGCAGGGCGGCGATGGCGACGGCGATGACGAGCAGTGCGGCGAGCATGGGCGGTTCGCTTTCCGGAAAAGGCGGGACGGCGAGATCATCGGCGGCTTCGGTCGCGTTGTCCAAGGCGGCGTTCGTTTGGGTAAAGTGCGGTCGCGGTCGATTCCTGGGCAGTCCATGTCGAAACGTCCTCTTCTCGCGCGTCGTGGGAGGTGACGATGCCGCTTCCGGCACGCTCGAACAATCCACCTGGAGATCTTCCGATGAACGCCACGTCCCGACTCGCCGCCGCCGCCGCCGCCGCCCTGTTCGCCGCGAGCCTCGCCGCGCAAGCTGCGCCGGTCAGCTACAACATCGACCCGCAGCACACCTTCCCGAGCTTCGAGGCCGACCACATGGGCATCTCGACGTGGCGCGGCAAGTTCGACCGCACCTCGGGCACGGTGACGATGGATCGCGAGGCGGGCACCGGCACGGTGGACATCGTCGTCGACATGAACAGCGGCGACTTCGGCCTCGAAGCGCTGAACAAGGTCGCCAAGGGCAAGGAGCTGTTCGAATCGGCCAAGTACCCGAAGGCCCATTTCAAGGGCACGCTCGAAGGCTTCACCGACGGCGCGCCCACGCGCGCGGTGGGCACGCTGGAGCTGCACGGCAAGACCAACCCGGTCACGCTGGACATCCGGAAGTTCAAGTGCATCCAGCACCCGATGTTCAAGCGCGAGGACTGCGGCGCCGACATCTACGCCACGCTCGATCGCGAGCAGTTCGGCATGGACGCCGGCAAGGCCTACGGCTTCAGCATGGCGGTCGACCTGCGCATCCAGGTCGAGGCGATCGCCACGAAGTGATCAGGCGCCGGGCCCTTGCTCCGCGGTGGGCTGCAGCTCGATCCTGAGCCAACCCGGCAGGAACAGCTCGCCCTGGTAGCGCGTGTCGGCGTCCTCCGAGCCGATGGAATGCGACGAGACCTCGGCCCAGGGCAGCACCTGCATCGGCGCGTCGGCGGGCGGCGCCCGGCCGATGTCGGCGGCGGCGTTGTTGCGGTGGACGAGCGGGTTCATCGAGACTCCTTTGCCGCGCGCGGCGGCCCGGATGAATGCGGCAACCGCCGTTCCCGGAACGCCTACAGCCGCCGATATGTCAGCATGCGCCCTTTGTAGGCCGCCACGCCAGCCCGTTCGTCCTGATCGAGATGGACCTCCTCCATGCGAAAGCCGTGGCGCGCCATGTTGCGGTGGAAGTGGCTGCGGTTGCCGCGGTTCGGGTCGACGATCCACACCTCGGCCACGGGCGCCGCGAGGCGCGCGATGAAGTCGGCCAGCTGGCCGCGCTCGTCGCGTTCGTAGAGCACGTCGCTGCCGATGATCAGGTCGAACTCGCCGTGCACGATGGCCGGCGCGCGCTCGTCGATCGCGTCGCGCGGCAGCACGACGCCGGGCCACTGGCCGTGGCGGTACTTCATTGGCCCGAGGTCGTTCAGGACAAGGTTGTGCGCCAGGAAGCGGCCGGCCAGCGGATGGCAGTCGCTGGCGGTGACGTCGGCGCCCGCGCGATGTCCGACCAGGCTGGCGAGCCCGAGGCCGCAGCCGATCTCCAGGATGCGGTCCGTCTTGCGCACCGCGCGAGCCCCGAGACGCGCGGCCAGATGGCTGCCCGACGGCCACAGCAGTCCGAACAGGGGCCACAGCGACGACGAGATGCCCAGCCGCTCGGCGTCGCCCTGCGGATCGGCGAACTGCTGCTTGTCGAGCAGCGAACGGATGACGAGATCGTCGACGCCGGCAATGGCGACGCGTTCCTGCTTGACTTCATAACCGGGCATGGCCGTGTGGGCGAAGCCCGCACGGAGCGCTTCGGAGACTGGGGACGAGCGGCGAGTATGCGCCCGATCAGAAGATCACGACCGCGACGACGACGATCGCCAGTACTGCCCAGACCGCGGGCGACATTCGGAAGCTGGACGTCGCCTCGCTCTCGACCTCGGGCAAGGCGGGTTCGGAGTCGGCGGGCAGCTCGTCGATGGCGAGTTCTCCGCGTTCGAACGCGTCGACCGTCTGCCGCGCGGCCTCGGCGAACGACGACGGCACCATCACGCGGATGCCGCCCAGCGCGACAGTCAGCAGCGTGTCGGTCTGGATCGTCTGCGCGTCGCCGAGTGTCGCCGGGATGCCCTCGGACACCAGGCAACCGCGCAGCATCTCGGCCTCCAGCGAGTTGAAGACGCGCGTGACGGTGACGAGGTCGCCGTGCGGCGGTTCCTCGTCGGCCTGCGTGTCCGACGCCGTGCGGGCGTGCGCGGGGTACGGCAGCGATGACGAGGGGTTCATGGCCCCATTCTGAGCCCAAAGCCGCTAGTTCCTGGCCTTTCCGCTCGCCACCAGCGCGTTCCACTCCGCGTCTTCGTAGAATCGCGAACGCGTCAGGAAGCGCCGGCCCGTCGGCCCTTCGAGCGAGAACATGCCGCCGCGCCCGGGCACGACGTCGATGATCAGTTGCGTGTGGCACCAGTACGCGTACTGCGATTCGCTGATGTAGAACGGCACGCCGCCGATGTCGCCGAGGCGGACGTCGTTGTCGCCGACGATGAACTCGCCGAGCGGGAAGCACATCGGCGCGCTGCCGTCGCAGCAGCCGCCGGACTGGTGGAACATCAGCTCGCCGTGGCGGCCGCGCAGTTCCTGGATCAGCGCCAACGCCGCGTCGGTGGCGACGACCTGGGCGACGGTGTCTATCGTGGTGTCGGTCATGTCGTCTCACTTCCCGTCAAATGAAAAGGGCGTCGCGCCCGTGTGTGCGCGACGCCCGGACTCAAGCGCCTGGCCCGATCAGAAGAAGCCCAACGCCTTGTCGCTGTAGCTGACGAGGAGATTCTTCGTCTGCTGATAGTGGTCCAGCATCATCTTGTGGTTCTCGCGCCCGATGCCCGACTGCTTGTAGCCACCGAACGCCGCGTGCGCCGGATACGCGTGATAGCAGTTCGTCCACACGCGGCCGGCCTGGATGCCGCGGCCCATGCGGAACGCGGTGTTCATGTCGCGCGACCACACGCCCGCGCCCAGGCCGTACAGCGTGTCGTTGGCAATGGACAGTGCCTCTTCCTCGTCCTTGAACGTCGTCACCGACACCACCGGGCCGAAGATCTCCTCCTGGAAGATGCGCATCTTGTTGTGGCCCTTGAAGACGGTCGGCTTGACGTAGAAGCCGCCTTCGAGGTCGTCCTTGAGCATGTTGCGCTCGCCGCCGATCAGGCACTGCGCGCCTTCCTGCTTGCCGAGGTCGAGGTAGCTCAGGATCTTCTCCAGCTGCTCGCTCGAGGCCTGCGCGCCGATCATCGTCGACATCTCCAGCGGGTTGCCCTGCTTGATGGCCGCGACGCGCTTGAGCGCCTTCTCCATGAACTGGTCGTAGATGGACTCCTGCAGCAGCACGCGCGACGGGCAGGTGCAGACCTCGCCCTGGTTCAGCGCGAACATCGCGAAGCCTTCGAGCGCCTTGTCGACGAACGCGTCGTCCTTGCTCATCACGTCGGCGAAGAAGATGTTGGGCGACTTGCCGCCGAGTTCCAGCGTCACCGGGATCAGGTTCTGGCTCGCGTACTGGCTGATCAGGCGGCCGGTCGTCGTCTCGCCGGTGAAGGCGATCTTGGCGATGCGCTTGCTCGACGCCAGCGGCTTGCCGGCTTCCAGGCCGAAGCCGTTGACGATGTTGAGCACGCCTTTGGGCAGCAGGTCGCCGACCAGTTCGGCCAGCACCAGGATGGACGCCGGCGTCTGCTCGGCCGGCTTGATCACCACGCAGTTGCCCGCGGCCAGCGCCGGTGCGAGCTTCCACACCGCCATCAGGATCGGGAAGTTCCACGGGATGATCTGGCCGACCACGCCCAGCGGCTCGTGGAAGTGATACGCGTAGGTGGTGTCGTCGATCTCGCTGATGCCGCCTTCCTGGCCGCGCACGCAGCCGGCGAAGTAGCGGAAGTGGTCGATGGCCAGCGGGATGTCGGCGGCCATCGTCTCGCGCAGCGGCTTGCCGTTGTCCCACGTCTCCGCGTTGGCGAGCAGCTCCAGGTTCTGCTCCATGCGGTCCGCGATCTTGTTGAGGATGTTGGCGCGCTCCGCCGGCGAGGACTTGCCCCAGGCGGTCTTGGCGGCGTGGGCGGCGTCCAGTGCGCGCTCGATGTCCTCGGCCGTGGAACGCGGGATCTCGCAGAACGCGCGGCCGGTGATCGGCGTGATGTTCTCGAAGTACTCGCCGTTGACCGGCGGCACCCACTCGCCGCCGATGTAGTTGCCGTAGCGCTTCTTGAAGTTGACGGCGTAGCCGAAGCGGCCGGGTTCTAGCATGTCCATTGCTGTCTCCATGTGGTTGTTGACGTCCGGAATGCAGCCCGCCGCGACGCGCACGGCGAGCACGGGCGATCCGCACATTGCGAGTCGCATGGCGGCCTGTCAAGAAAGCCGCGAAAGGCCGCGACGGCGTCATGCCGTCAACGTAGACGCCAGGAAACGGACACATGCCGGGCGCATGATGTCGCGCCGCGGAACGTCCCGCGCGTGCCGGGATGGAACGCCGTCACACGGCGGGCGGGGGCTCGACGGCTGGCGCCGGCGCCAGCTTGTCGGGCGCCGGTTGCGGGCCGGTCAGCGTCATCAGGATGTCGGCGTACCAGGCGCAGTTCAGGCCGAGCGATTCGTCCAGCACCTGGTCGCGGTCGCCCATGTCCAGCCGCGCCGAGTGCACGCCCAGCAGCAGCCAGGGCAGTGCCGGATTGCGCGGCGGCAGCGCCGGATCGCGCATCACCACCGGCGCGCCGCTGGCGCCGCGGTGCATTCGGGCGTCGGTCAGGAAGTAGCCCTGGCCCTGGAAGCGGATGCCGTACGACGACGCGACGATCGCCTGGCGCACCACCGGGAGATGATGCAGCGCATCATGGAAGCCGAGCGGAAAGCCCGACACCAGCAGCGACGCGCCGACGCCGATGCCGTCCTCGGGCTTCGCCAACTGCGCCGGCGTGAACGCGCGCATCGCCACCGCCGGCGGCAGCTTCGAGCCGTCCAGCTCCAGCACGGCGATGTCGACGTCGCCGCCGCTGTCGCGGCCCTGGCGCCACAGGCTCTGCCCGTCGGCGTACAGCGGGATCGAGAAGCCGGTGGAGCGCGTCAGGTCGACGTCGTCCAGGTGCAGCTCGATCTCGAGGCGATCGGGCAGGTGCTTGTTGGCCGCATCGATGACGACGTGCCGGCTCGTCACCAGGTACAACTGCCCGTCGCGCTCGAAGAAGAAGCCGCTGGCGTTCGTCTGCAGCAGCGGCCCGAGGAACGTGGAGACGCGGGCGGTGGCGAGCAGGAGCGGGTCGGCGGTGGTCATCGTCCACAATAACATTGCCCCCCGCACCCTCATTGCCCGATGCGCCGCATGCTGACCCTGATCCTCCTGGCCGTGGCCCTTGCCTACATCGGCTTCTGCGTCGTGCTGTACACGACTCAACGTTCGTTCCAGTACTTCCCGACGCCGCGCCGCCTCGGGCCGACGCAGATGGCCGGCACGTTCCGCAGCGGCGAGACGCTGCTGCAGCTGACGGTGCGGCCGCACGAGGGCCCCGGCGCGGCGCTGTACTTCGGCGGCAACGGCGAGGACGTCTCCAGCAGCGTCGCGCCGCTGATGGCGGCGTTTCCGGAGCGCGAGATCGTCATGCTGCACTACCGCGGCTACGGCGGCAGCGCCGGGCGTCCGACCGAGGCCGACATCGCCGCCGACGCCGCCGGCCTGTTCGACAAGGTGCACGCGCAGCATCCCGACGTGATCGTGATCGGCCGCAGCCTGGGCTCGGGTGTCGCGGCGCGGCTGGCGAGCACGCGGCCGGTCTCCAAGCTGGTGCTCGTCACGCCCTACGACAGCCTGCTTGGCATCGCCCAGCGCCAGTTCTGGTTCGCGCCGGTGCGCTGGCTGCTGATCGACAAGTACGAGTCGTGGCGCTACGTGCCGAGGATCACGGCCCCGGTGCTGATCCTGCGCGCCGAGCTCGACGAGCTGATCCCCGCGGCCAGCACCGAGGCGCTGCGCGCGCGTTTCCCGGCCGGCCAGGCGCAGTACACGGTCGTCGCCGGCGCGAGCCACAACACGATCATCGACGACCCGTCGTACGTGCGCTCGCTCGCCGCCTTCGACGCGGCGCGCTGAGCGTTGCGGAAATACCGTCGAGCAGACGGATCTTTTGAGCGGAACGCCGCTCGGACCCCGCCATGACGATGACCAGATCCCGCAATCCCGGCCTCGACACGCTGCGCGCCTGCGCCATCGCGCTGGTGTTCATGTATCACTACGAGGTCTTCATCAGCCGCGCGCCCACCTTCGGCTGGCTCAGCGAGATCGGCTGGGTGGGCGTCGACCTGTTCTTCGTGCTGAGCGGCTACCTGATCGCCAACCAGCTGTTCGCCGGCATGGCGCGCGGGCAGCCGCTGTCGCTGCCGCGCTTCTACGCGCGCCGTGCGTTGCGCACGCTGCCCGTGTTCTGGCTGGTGCTCGCCGCCTTCGCGTTGTTTCCCGCGGCGATGGGCGGACGGCCGCCGCCGCCGTGGTGGCGTTTCCTCACCTTCACGCAGAACATCGGCCTGCAGCCCGGAACGGCGTTCTCGCACGCGTGGTCGCTGTGCGTCGAGGAGCAGTTCTATCTCGTGCTGCCGGCCCTGTTGGCGCTCGGCGCGTGGGTCGCCAACCGACACAAGCCCGGGCGCGTGGCGCTCACGCGCGCGCACGGCTGGGCGCTGATGGGCGCGCTCGTCGCGGTGGGCGTGGCCGCGCGCTGCCTGCTGTGGCAGGCGTACGGCCGGCCCGCCGACGGCCGCGGCGACGGCTACATGTCCTGGGTCTACTTCGACACGCTGTGCCGCTTCGACGAGTTCATCCCCGGCGTGGCGGTGGCGATGCTGAAGAACTTCCATCGTCCGACCTGGGACCGGCTGATGGCGCGCGGCGGCTGGCTAGTCGCCATCGGCGCGCTGGCCGTCGCCACGATGCTGACGCTGGCCTATCGGTACTACGACATCCCGGACTACGGCTGGGGCTTCTTCATGACCGCCTTCGGCTACTCGCTGATCGCGCTGTCGTTCGCCATCCTGGTGGCCGCGGCGCTCAGCCCGACGTCGCGCGTGCTGCGCTGGCACGTCCCCGGCGCCGACAAGCTGGCGCTGTGGTCGTACTCGACCTACCTGTCGCACAAGCCGCCGGCCTGGTTCATGGCGCAGCAGCTCAAGCCGCTGGGGGTATCGGACGGCGCGCGGCTGGCGATCATCACGCTGGCGTGCATCGCCATGGGCGGCCTGCTGTACAGGCTGGTCGAGGCGCCGTTCATGGCGCTGCGCGACCGGCTCGTGCCGTCGAACTTCGGCGACGACGCGCGGCCGGCGATGCTGCCGGCCGCGGCGGAGACGGTCAGTCCCTGAGACGGCTCATCTCCATCACCCAGTTCGTTTCCCAGTCACCGTCGGCCGCGCCGTCCTGGCCGATCAGCGCGAAATCCTGCGACCAGCGCGCGCGGTCGGTGCCCAGCCGCTCCCACAGGAAGCGCACGCGCACCGGCCGGCCGTCGTCCTCGTCGTCGCCGAAGAACTCGCCGCGGTCGCCGTTCCAGCCGCCGTGCACCGGCGGCTGCACGCGGCCGTCGCGGCTGTTGATCCAGTAGATCGCCCAGCGTTGCGCGGCGACGTCCAGCGTGCGGAAGGTGACGCCGGTGAAGCCCTGGCTCGCGAACACGTTCTCGTCGATCGAGATGCAGCCGTCCATCAGCACGGTGGCCTGGAAGGTGTGCTCGAACGACACCCAGTCGGCGCCGCCGACGTTGCGTTGCCGCAGGCGGCGGTTGGCGACGTGCCAGGTGCCGCCGACGAGGAAGTCGAAGTCGTGCGGGCGTCCGATGAATTCGGTGGTCATGTGGTTCAGCCTTCGAGTGATTGACGGCGACGCAGCGCCGAACGGGGGGTGGGCGCGAGGCGCAGCTGCTGCGCTTCGCCGGAAAGATGGGCGCGCCACTCGGCGCGTTCGAGGCAGCCGGAGGCGCGCAGCAACGCGGCGTGGCGCAGTTGCGCGGCCTCGTCGTCGAAGCGGGTGAGCCAGGCCATGACCGGTTCGTTCTCGCGTACCGGCAGGCGCGGGAAGTTGTTGGCCGCCGGCTCGGTGACCCAGCACGCGAGCAGGTCGCCGCCGACGCCGACCCACCAGGGGTGCACGCACTGGTCGAACGCGTGCACCAACGCGTCGTCCGCGGGCTGGCGCAGCGGGCAGACCGTGATCGTGAAGACGCCGCCCGCCGCCGGCGCGGCGTCTATCGGAGGCCGCGGCTGCAGCGCGGCCCTCAGCGCCTGGTCGCAGTCGAGCGGGCGCAGCAGCAGCACGTTGTCGCTGTCCACCATCGTCGCGTTGGCCGCGCTCCGATGCGCCTGCCACGCCGGGCCGCCGTAGAACGCGGCCAGCGCGTCGCCACGCGCGGCCATGTCGGCGAAGCCGCGCAGCCAGACGAAGCGGTCGGGGTCGTCGAGGTCGCGGAAGGTGGCGACCACCTGGGCGCCGACGCCCTCCTGCGCCTCGACGAACTCGCGCTCGAACAGCGCGATCAGCGCGTCGCGCCGGCCGGGGTGCAGCGTGTACTGGCGCAGCTCGAGCACCGTGATGGCCTCGCTGACGGCGGTGGAAGACATGGCGGGGACTCCTGCGTGTTGGTCGATGGCGCCATGTTCGTCGTCAATAAATGACAAGGCATGTCATGTATTTGAGGCAGACTCCGATTCATGCGTGCCAGCCGCCTCCTGTCGCTCCTGATGCTTCTGCAGACGCGCGGCCGCGTCAGCGCGCACGCGCTCGCCGAGGCGCTGGAGGTGTCGGTGCGCACGATCCATCGCGACGTCGACGAGCTCAGCGCCGCCGGCGTGCCGATCTGGGCCGACCGTGGGCGTCTCGGCGGCTTCCAGCTCCAGCCCGGCTGGCGCACGAAGGTCGACGGACTGACAGCGCCCGAGGCGCAGGCGATGTTCCTCGGCGGCCTGCCCGGGCCGGCGTCCGAGCTGGGCCTGGGCGAGGCGATGGCCTCGGCGCAGCTGAAGCTGCTGGCCGCGCTGCCGGACGGCTGGCGCGAGGACGCGCGCCGCGTCAGCGCGCGCTTCCACCTCGACCCGATCGACTGGTACCGCGGCCCGTCGGCCACCGACCACCTGCCGGCGATCGCGCAGGCCGTGTGGGGCGAGCGCCGCGTCGCGATGCGCTACGAGAGCTGGAAGGGCGAGGTGTCGCGCCGGGTCGATCCGCTGGGGCTGGTGCTGAAGGCGGGCATCTGGTACCTGGCGGCGCAGGTGGGCAACGGCGTGCGAACCTACCGCTTGTCGAACATCCTCGACCTGCAGGTCACCGACGAGGCGTTCGAACGCCCGGCGAACTTCGACCTCGCCGCCTGGTGGCTGGCGTCGACGAAGCGCTTCGAGAAGGAGCTGGCGGTGGACACGGCGCAGCTGCGCGTGTCGGCCTCGGGCATGAAGTCGCTGCGCGAGCTCGGCGCCGCGGTGGCGCAGGCGGCCGAAGCCTCGGCGTCGGAGCCGGACGAGGCGGGCTGGCGGCGCGTGACGATCCCGATCGAATCGATCCCGCACGCCGCCGCCCAGCTGCTGCGCCTCGGCGCGCAGGCCGAGGTGCTCAAGCCCGCGGCCTTGCGCCGCGCGCTGCTGGAACGGGTGAGCGCCATCGCGGCGCTCTATGCGGACTGAATCAGTCGCCGCCCGTGCTGCTGCCGCCGTTCTGGATCTCGGGATCGACGCTGTATTCCTGACCCGTCGTGGCGTTGACCACGGTCACCGTGTAGTCGAAGGTATCGGCCACCAGGTTGCGGTCGTACAGCGCGGCTTGCGTGTCGCTGATCGTCCACGAGTCGTAGGGGAAGTCGTCCACCGCCTGGTCCAGCGTGATCGCGTCGGCGGTCTTGAAGCGGAAGCCCGGAGTGTTCAGCGTGAACACGAGCAGCGCGTGCTTGGTGTCCTTGATGATGGGGGCCGGGTTCGGACTGCAGTCGATGGTGACGGTGCCGTCGGTGGACACCGTGACGTCGACCGAGACCGGAACGACACGCTTGGGGGTATGAGGCATGGTGAATTCCCTTGATCAGGGCCTGGCCGCTCCCCCCGCCTGCTGCGTTGGCCCGAGTCGTTGTTGAAGATCGGCAAAGGCGGGGTGCCGATAGGTTGTGCGCACCACTCTATCGGCCCAGGCGCGGGCGTCTTGAGGGCTGCCGAGTCGAAGATCCGCCTGTCCCAGCAGCGTCATCGCCGCTGGAAGCAGATGTTCGGCCTGCGGACGCAGGCGCGTGGCGGCCTCGCGCCATGCGGCCTCGGCGGGCTGCGGCTGGCCAGCCCGTTGCAGCCCGTCCCCCAGGGCGATCTCCGCCTCGGCGACCGTCAGCAGGTTCTCGGCCGGGATCTCGCTGCCCTGGTGTTCATAGTTGGCAACGTCGGCCTGGTACGCGGCCAGCGCGGACTGGGCGGCCGCGGCTTCGGCGGGCGAGGCGGCGAGGCGCGCCTGCAGCACGGCGACGCGGCCCGCGTGGCCGAGCCGCCAGACCCGCTTCGGGATCGGCCGCGCCATCAGGGCCGCCAGGGTCGATCGGGCGTTGGCGAGCTCCCCGCGCGCGCCGGCGATGTCGCCGAGGTCGGCCAGCGCGGAGGCCAGCGTCAGGCGGCCGCCGACGATCTCGCTGAGGTTGTCGGTGTTGCGCGGGTCGAGCACCGCCAGCCGGTTCAGTTCGGCGATGGCGGCGCGATCCATCTGCACCGCCTCGTCGAGCCGGCCGAGGCAGCGCAGGTAGCTGGCGATCTCCACGTGGCCGTTGCCGATCAGGTACTGCACATCCTGGTTCTTGTCGGCGTCGGGCGCGCGCTCGGCGGCGGTGATCTTGGCGTTCTCGTCGGCGATCGCATCGCTGTAGTGACCGAGCGACGCCTGCGCCCGCGCGCTCCAGCCGATGGTGTTCGCGTTGCTGACGATGTCCTCCGGGTGGGTCCGCACGAGCTCGGCGATCTGCGCGCGCGCCTGCGTGGACAACGCGAGCGCCTCGTCCGGGCGCCCGAGATCCAGCAGCACGATCGCGACGTTCTGCCCGGCGAACACGCGCTCCAGCAGCCAGTCGTGGTTGTTCGGCTGCACCTTGACCATGCGCTGCGCCATGTCGTCGTAGCGCCGGAAGGACTCCTCGGCGTCGTGCAGCCGTCCGCCTTGCCACGCGGCATACCCCACGTAGTACTCGCTCTGCGATTGGTCGAAGATGCGCTGGCCGTCGTCCGGATGGCGCGCGAGCAGCTCGCTGGTCGTGGCCGCGGCCTGCGCGAAGTCCTTTTGCGCCTCCTTCATCTTGCCCTGCCGCGCGGCGAGATCGCCGATCAGGTGCAGCGCCCGCGCGCGGCGGCCGAGCGAGTCCGCATCCAGGCTGCTCAGGTCCTGCGCGGCGTAGTAGTCGAGCGCCTTCAGGCCGACGCCGTCGAGCACGTCCAGCCGGCCGACCGGCTGCAGCTTCTTGCGCAGGTCGCCGATCATGTACTCGATCAGGCCCTCCGCCTGCACGCGTTGCGCGCGCGCCTCGCGCGCCTGCCAAAGCGCGACGCCGACGCCCACGCCGAGCGCCATCACCGCGGCGCTGGCCATTGCCACGCCGGCGCGGTGGCGCTGCACGAACTTGGCTGTGCGATAGAGCGTCGAGTCCGGCCGCGCCGCGATCGGCTCGTGCGCGAGATAGCGCCGCACGTCGTCGGCCAGCGCGGCGGCGTTGGCATAGCGCTCGGACGGCGACTTCTTCAGCGCCTTGGCGACGATGGTCTCGATGTCGCCCCTGACCTCGCCGGACAGCTTGCGCGACTCCGACGAGAACCGCGTCTTCGGGCCGCCGCGGCGCAGCACGGCCTCGGACAGCCGCCTGGGTACGGTCTCGATCACCGAGCGCATGCGGTCGAGGGGCGCGCCGGTGGGCGCGGCGGTCGGATGGTCGCCGCCCAGCAGGATGTACATCAGCACGCCGAGCGCGTAGACGTCGGTGGCCGTGGTCACGTCGCCGCCCTGCAGTTGCTCGGGCGCCGCGAACTCCGGCGTGAAGGCGTTGCCCACGCGCGCGGTCAGCGCGGTCTGGTCGGCGCCAGCGTCGTCCAGCAGCTTGGCGATGCCGAAGTCCAGCAGCTTCACGTCGCCGGCCTGGGTCACCAGGATGTTGGTGGGCTTCAGGTCGCGGTGCAGCACCAGCCGGTTGTGCGCCTGCGCCACCGCGGCGAGCACGTCCAGCATCAGGGCCAGGCGCGCGGCGACGGGCAGCGCGAGGCGGCGGCAGTACTGGTCGATCGGCTCGCCGTCGATGTACTCCAGCACGAGGTAGGGCTGGGCGCCGTCCGCCATGACGCCGGCGTCGAGCAGGCGCGCGATGTGCGGGTGCGACAGGCGCGCCAGGATGCTGCCCTCGCGCTCGAAGCGCGCCGCGTCGCCGTGGCCGAACAGGCCCGAGCGCAGGAACTTGATCGCGACCTCGCCCTCGTAGCGGCCGTCGTTGCGGCGCGCCAGCCAGACGGTGCCCATGCCGCCGTGGCCGATCTCGCGCACCAGCGTGTACGGCCCGATCGCCTGGCCGCCGAGGCCGCCGGGCTTGGGCAGCGCCGACGCCGACATGAACTCGCCGCGTTCGATCGCGGGCAGGTGCTGCAGCATCGCGGCGACGGCCTCGGCCAGCGGCGGATCCTGCGCGCGCAGCGCGGCCAGGCGCGCGTCGCGCTCGTCGTCGGGCAAGTCCAGCAACTCGTCCAGCAGCGGCGACAGCTTGCCCCAGGTTTCCTTGCCGACAGACATCAGGACGACTCCGTGCTGCGCGCTCGACGGCGTGCGGTTGCGGGCGGCCGGGCGCCGCTCATGAATTCAACGCCGAAGAAAGAAACAGCCGCGCCTTGGCCCAATCGCGCTGCACGGTGCGCTCGGTGACGCCGAGGATGGCCGCGATCTCGGCCTCCGACAGCCCGCCGAAGTAGCGCAATTCGACCACGTCGTGCAGGCGCTTGTCGGCGACGGCGAGTTGCTGCATCGCCTCGTGCACGCGCAGGATCTCGTCGTCGCGCTGGGAGAGCGCGTCGCCGATGGCGGTGTTGAGCGTCACGTGCTCGACGCCCCCGCCGTGCCTGGCGGCGCGCCGAGCTCGCACGAAGTCGACCACCACCGAGTGCATCACGCGGGCCGCGTAGCCCATGAAATGCTGCTTGTCGGTGAAGACGGCCTCGTTGCCGCCCTGGAAGCGCAGCCAGCTCTCGTGCACCAGCGCGGTGGTGTCCAGCATCGTCATGCTGCCGGAACGGCTCATGCGGCTGTGGGCCAGGCGCTGCAGGTCGGCGTAGAGCAGGGCGAACGCCTGGTCTGCCGCCTGGCGGTCGCCCTGGGCGGCCGCCTTCAGCAAGGAGGTGATGTCGGACATGGCTTTTACGTTTCGGGCCGGTCGAGCCCGCATGCCCCGACTCTAACTCGCCGTTACACATTTTTTTTCGACGGACGATGTCGGGTTCGGCCGTCGCCCTGCGTTTTAGTTGAAGAGGGGCGGTGTTTCGGTTGGAAGGGAGGCCGGAGGGCCGACCCGGAATGCCGCTCCTCACCAGCAAGACCGTCAACGAACCCGACACGCCGCTGTCATCGGCCGTCGAGGCACCCGAACTGCGAGGAGCCCACCGTGATGTCGCCCACCCGACCCGAACGCGAGGAAGACGCCGGCGATCCCGGTTCGCCGGATCGCCCGGCCACGGTGCCGCGCGCGACGCCGGTGTCGGGCCCGGCCGAGGTGCAGGCGCGGCTGGAGCTGCACCTGTCGCAATGCCGCCGGCGCGGCGGCGTGCTGGCGCTGCTGTGCGTCAGCGTCGACACCGTGGCGCGGGCGGTCGGCGAGGTCAGCGCCAACATGGAGCAGCGCGTACGCCAGGAGGTATCGAACCGGATCGGCAACGCCGTCCGCGGCAGCGACGCGATCCTGCGCGAGAGCGATCGCGACACCTGCGTCGTGATGCCCGGCGCGGACCCCGTCGTCGCCGAGCGCGTCGGCCGTCGCCTCGAGCGTCTGGTCAACGGCGACTACCGCGTCGCGGGCGAGCTGCTGCAGGTGGCCGTGCGCGTCGGCGCGGCGGCCCATCCGCGGGACGGCACGCGTGCGCCGGAGCTGTTGCGCAAGGCGGGCGGTCGCGCCTGACAGGATCGAATGCGGCTCAGTGCGTCGCGCCTTCCAGCGCAGCTACGGCGCGTCGAACTCGACGACGCCCGCCAGGGCGCCGCCGCCGCCGTACGCGCGCATCACCTTCGCGATGACGACGCGATAGCCCGCCAGCCAGTTCGCCTGCGCCGCCTTGGCTTGCAGGTGCGTCGGGTGCGACATCAAGGCCCGCAGCGCGTCCAGCGACGACCAGTAGTAGACGTTGGACACCAGGCCCGTCGCCGCGTTCTCCCACGATTCCTCGCCCAGATACCCCGGCAGGTTCCTCGCCGCGGCGGCGATCGCCTGGTCGAGGCGATGGAAGTCGTCGTCGAATTGTTTCTTCGCGAAGATGAAAGTCGAGGAATAGATCACGTCGGCACGGGCGCGCTGCTGGGCCGCAGAGGATAGCGGCTCAGCGCGGCGGCCGGCTGACGATGCCGCGCAGCGAGCCTTCGAAAGTCGGCCTGGTGCGCCACGCACCGTGGCGGCGATCCCATTCACCGGAGGCGAGGTCGGCGCCGAGCCGCGCCACGATGCGCGCCTGCACGTCGCCGGGCACGAAGCTCCAGGCCGACTGCGAGCGCCGCACCGCCGGGTCGAGGAAGGCTTCCGGCCGCGCGTAGAACGCCTCGGAGAAACCGTCGACGCAGTCGATGGGAATCGGCAGCGCGTGAACATCGCAGGCGCCGCCCAGGCCTTCGACCAGCGTCGCGATCGGCGGGTAGCGGCGCCGTTCGACGGCCAGCATCTCGGCGGCGTAGTCGGCCAGCCAGTAGCGGTCGAGCGCGTCGCCGTCGAAGGTCAGCACGACGATGGGCCCGCGCGTGACGCGACGCAGTTCCTGCAGGCCCCTGGCGAGATCGGGCCACTGGTGCACGGTCACCAGCGCCATCGCGGCGTCGAACGACTGGTCGTCCAGCGGCAGCTTCTCGGCCACCGCGTCGATGGCGGGCGTCAGCTGCGGTGGGCGCTGCGCGCGCATCGCGGCCGAGGGCTCGATCGCGAGGACGTGGCGATCGGTCGGCTCGTAGGAGCCGGCGCCCGCGCCGACGTTGAGCACGGTGCGCGCGTCGCCGAGCGCGGCGTGTACCCAGGCGGCGAGCCGCGGGTCGGTGCGGCGCTGGCGGCCGTAGCCGTGGCCGTGGGCGGCGTAGTCGACGTCGCCGGCGATGGTGGATGGAGTCATGTGGATAGGCGAGAGTGAGGAATTCGGGACGCTCAGCACGACAGGTCTTCCGCGAAGCGGGCGTCGTCGGCGAGCGTCGCTTCGAGCCTGTAGCCCCTGGTGACGAATTGCGTGCCGTTGGCCAAGCGCACGGCCAGGAGGACGACCTCGCCTTCCCGCGCTGCGGTCAGAGCGCCGGGCACCTCCATGCCGCGAAGCAGGCGAGGGCCGTCGTGCAGGCCGACCTCGGCGATCTTGCCGAACGCATGCGAGGTGTCGCCATGCAAGGTGGCGGCGGTCATCTCGAGCGTCACGCCCGTCAACCAGCCGCGCTCGCCCGCCTCGTCGCGCACGGCAGCTGCCGCGAGGCGCAAGCGTACGAGCGCGCCTTCGCAGACGACGTCGCGCAGCTCCGAATCAGCGAATTCGAGGGTGAAGCGCATCGGGTCGATTCTGCCCGCCGCCTTCGCGAAGAAATTTTCGCGGCCGCGGGCACAGACCGGCGCGCAGCCCGATCTTGCCGGGACATCCACATCTCGAGGGGCTTCCGTGCCTGCCGTTGGCCACTTCGACTTCCCGTGCGATGTATTCTGCGGCGACGGGCACGAAGGGATGAATGGTCACCTCGTCGTCCAAGCCTAGCAATGACAGACGACGGCCAGGAGCGCTTCGCCGCCTCGGTGCTGCCGCACCTCGATGCGGCCTTCAACCTCGCGCGCTGGCTGGTGCGCGACGCGCACGACGCGCAGGACGTCGTGCAGGACGCGCTCGTGCGTGCGCTGCGCCACTTCGACGGCTTTCGCGGCGGCGATCCGCGGCCGTGGCTGCTGGCCATCGTGCGCAACGCCGCGTTCGCGTGGCTGGGCGCACGCCGGCCCAACGAGATCGAAGTGCCTGACGACGAGCTCGACGCCACGCTGGCCGTCGGCGCGCAGCCCGGCGATCCGGAGTCGCTGGCGATCCGCCGCGCCGAGCGGCGCGAGATCGACGCCGCGATCGCGGCGCTGCCGATCGCCTTCCGCGAGGCGCTGGTGCTGCGCGAACTCGAGGAGCTGTCGTACCGCGAGATCGCGCGCATCACCGACGTGCCGATCGGCACCGTGATGTCGCGCCTCTCGCGTGCCCGCCACCTGTTGGCAGTCGCGTTGCGACCCGAAGCCACGAGGAGCCTGGCATGAACGACGACGATCTCTGGCTGGATGCCCTGCTCGACGACGAACTCGACGCCGCGGCGAGCGTCGCGCTGCAACGCCGCCTGGCGGCCGAGCCGGCGCTGCAGCGGCGCTTCGACGAGCGGCGCGCGCTGCGCGACGCGGTACGCACGCAGGCGACGCGGCATGCGGCGCCGGAGGCCTTGCGGGCCAATCTGGAGGCGATGCTTGCTGCCCCCGCGCGCGCGAACGTGGCGCGCGAGCGCGCGCCGCGGCGCCTGCGCGGCGCGCTGCCGTGGGCGACCGGCATCGGCGGCGCGCTCGTCGCGACGCTGTGCACGCTGGTGGCCGTCGATCCCGCCGCGCTGGGCTGGCATCGCGGCGACGCGCTGACGTCGCAGCAGACGGCCGAGGCCTCCGAGGCGGTGAGTGCGCACACGCGCGCGTTGCTGGTCGATCACCCGATCGAGGTCGCGAGCTCCGACCAGCACACCGTGCGGCCGTGGCTGTCGGCGCGGCTGAACTTCGTGCCGCCGGTGGTCGATCTCGTCGCGCAGGGCTACCCGCTGGTCGGCGCGCGGCGCGACGTGCTGTCCGGCGAGACGGCCGCGGCGCTGGTGTATCGCCACGGCGCGCACGTGATCTCCGTCTTCGTGCGGCCGGCCGAGGCGAACGCACCCGCCGGCGTCGAGGCCACGCGCGTCGTGCGCGGCTTCAACGTGATCGAGCGCACGCAGGGCGGGCTGGCGTTCTGCTTCGTCTCCGACGTCAACCCGGCGGACCTGCGGGCGCTGGCCGACCTGGTGACGCCGCTAGCAGGGAAATGATCAGCCTTCGAGATTCTCGTGATGCCCCGTCGCGCCGCGCTTCCAGTAGGCGGCGCGCGGACGGCCTCGCGCGGGTGGCCCTTGACGTCGACCAGCTCGCGCCGCAGTGCCGCCATGCACGACGCCTCGCCGGCGCACCAGGCGTAGCCGTCGCCCTCGGGCAGCGTCAGCGCGCGGACGGCGGCGAGCAGCTCGGCGTCGGTCGCGGCCCACGTCAGGTCGACGTCGGCCGCGCTCCTGAACGTGCGGCGATCCGCGGCGTCCTCGGCTTGCAGGATCACGATCGCTTTCGCGCCGGCGGGCAGCTCCTCGAGGCGGCGCGCGACCGCCGCGAAGGCCGTCTCGTCGCCGCCCAGCAGGTGCCAGTCGTAGTCCAGCGGCACGATCATCGAGCCCTTCGGGCCGCCGATGGCCAGTGTGTCGCCCGCCGCGGCCCGCGCCGCCCATTCGGCGGCCGGCCCGTCGCCGTGCAGCGCGAACTCGAGCACCAGCTCGCGGGCGGCGAAATCGGACGCCGAGGACCGCCGCAGCGTGCGCCTGACCCTCAGCGCCGCGGGCCTGGCCGCGCAGCAGGCGATGCGCGCGGAAGTGCGGGCGCTCAACGAGCAGGCGCTCGCGGGGCTCAGCGCGAAGGAGCAGGCGCAGCTCGCCGAGCTGCTGGGCCGCGTGAAGGCGAATCTGGACGCCCAAGAGTAAGGCGAAAGGTCGCTCGAGGCGACCTGTGGAAAGCGACACACCGCGGCCAACAGGGGCTTGCATTGGCTCCAAAATACCGTAGACTGTTCATTCATACAGTATCTGCAGTGGTTCGATCTCGCGCTCGCCATGGATCCCCGGCACTCTCTCAATCTCCTGCCTGGCCCTGGCGAACGCGAGGCCCTCGGCGATGCGTTGGCGTGATGGCACGGCTCCGATCGTCCACGGCGCTCTATGCGCTGATCACGCTCATGTCGATGCTGTCCGCTTGTCTGATCGTCTGGGCGCGCGAGTGCCCGTGAAGGAGTCGTGATGTCGATGTGGTTGTCCAATCAGTCCGTGAGCGTCGCCCTGCTGCTGGCCGGTGGCCTGCGCGCCGTGCAGCACGGCGCGCTGTCGCTCGTGAGCCCTGCCACGCTGCGCCGGGCGCAGACGCAGGTCGTGCGCCTGATCACGGTGGTCGCGGGGCACTGACCGGCCCGCGTTTCCTGCGAGTGGATGCGCGGCCATGACCGCGGTTCGTCTCCACCCGGTTGCCGGCCGGGCGATCTGCTCGCGCGCCGTTTGTCAACGGCCACGCCCGCCTGCACGAAGCCGCCACACAGCCTACGGTTTCGCGTCCAGTCACGGGCCCTCCCAAAACCCACCGACAATCACTTTCTCCCGAACACGAACACATCTCGATGACCCATTGGATAGGCTGGCTCGAACTCATCGCGGAGCAAGCGCTGCTGGCGGCCGCATTGCTGGTCGTCTTCGAAGGCTGCCGGCGCCTCGCGCGCGACGGCATGATCCGACGCGCCGCGCTGATGGTCGCGATCGGGCTGATCCCGCCGGCCGCGGATGCCTGGCTGAGCCTCAACGTCCTCAAGTCGGTGCGCTCGCTGCAGGCCGACAAGATGGCCGCCGTGGCGTTGCACGGGCGCGAGCCCGCGGGCGGCTGGGAGAAGGCCGCGTCGTCGCCGGAGGAACGCACGGCGCTGAGCTACCAGGCGGCCACGGTCGACTACCTGTTCGAGGGCGGCCACATCGCGGTGATCGACGCCCATGGCGCACGCACGCCGTTCGTGCCAGCGCCGGACCAGGAGCGCGCGCGCGAGCAGTTCGTGCGCGACGAGAATGCCGCGGAGTCTTCCGCCCAGGCGTCGTACGAACGCGGCATGCGCCTGTTCGTCGAGGCCGCGGCGTTCATGCTGGCCGGCGTCGTCGTCGGCTGGCGCCAGCGTCCTCGCGCATGAGCGCGTGACGCGCGCGAGACTCGTCAGCCCGCGTTCAACGCATCCGCGTGAAAGCGCAGGTGATCCTCGATGAAGCTGGCGATGAAGAAGTAGCCGTGGTCGTAGCCCGCATGGCGGCGCAGCGTCAACGACTGCCCGGCCTCGCGGCACGCGGCCTCGAAGCGGTCGACGTGCAGTTGCTCCGCCAGGAACTTGTCCGCCAGGCCCTGGTCGACGAGCAGCGCCGGCGCCCGCGCGCCCGACTTCACGAGCTCGGTGGCATCGTGCGCGGCCCACGCGGCGCGGTCGTCGCCGAGATAGTTCGTGAAGGCCTTGACGCCCCACGGACACTGCATAGTCGCCGCCACCGGCGCGAAGGCCGACACGCTGGCATACGCGCCCGGGTGGCGCAGCGCCAGCGTCAACGCGCCGTGGCCGCCCATCGAATGGCCGAACAGGCCCAGGCGCTCGCGCCGCCACGGAAAGTGCGCGGCCAGCAGCTCGGGCAGCTCGCGCGTGACGTAGCTTTCCATGCGCCAGCGCTCGGCCCACGGGGCCTGCGTGGCGTCGAGGTAGAAGCCGGCGCCGCTGCCGAAGTCCCAGCTCGCATCGGCGCCGGCGACGCCGGTGTCGCGCGGGCTGGTGTCCGGCGTCACGAGCATCAGGCCCAGCTCCGCCGCCGCGCGCTGCGCGCCGGCCTTGATCGCGAAGGTCTCCTCGGTGCACGTGAGTCCCGCCAGCCAGATCAACGCGGGCACGCGCGCGCCGGCGATGGCCTGCGGCGGCAGGTAGACGCCGAACCTCATCGGCAGGCCGATGGTGTCGGAAGCATGGCGATAGAAGCCCTGCAGGCCGCCGAAGCAGGCGTGCTCGGACAGCGTCTCGATGGTGGACATCAATACACGACCACCGAGCGGATCGACTCGCCGCGCTCCATCAGCTCGAAGCCGTGGTTGATGTCCTCCAGCTTCAACGTGTGCGTGATCAGCGGGTCGATGGCGATCTTGCCGTCCATGTACCAGTCGACGATCCTGGGCACGTCGGTGCGGCCGCGCGCGCCGCCGAAGGCCGAGCCCTTCCACTCGCGGCCGGTCACCAGCTGGAACGGGCGCGTCGAGATCTCCTGGCCCGCACCGGCCACGCCGATGATCACGCTCTGGCCCCAGCCCTTGTGGCAGCACTCGAGCGCCTGGCGCATCGTGGTGGTGTTGCCGATGCACTCGAAGCTGTAGTCGGCGCCGCCGTCGGTCAGCTGCACGATGGCGTCGACGACGTTGGGCACGTCCTTCGGGTTGATGAAGTGCGTCATGCCGAACCTGCGGGCCATCTCCTCGCGCGCCGGGTTGATGTCGATGCCGACGATCTTGTTGGCGCCGACCATCTTGGCGCCCTGGATCACGTTCAGGCCGATGCCGCCGAGCCCGAACACGACGACGTTGGCGCCGGCCTCCACCTTGGCCGTGAACAGCACCGCGCCGACGCCCGTGGTCACGCCGCAGCCGATGTAGCAGACCTTGTCGAACGGCGCGTCCGGGCGGATCTTCGCCAGCGCGATCTCCGGCACGACGATGTAGTTGCTGAACGTGGACGTGCCCATGTAGTGCAGGATGGGCTGGCCGTCCAGCGAGAAGCGGCTGGTCGCGTCGGGCATCAGGCCGCGGCCCTGCGTGGCCCGGATCTGCTGGCACAGGTTGGTCTTGCGCGAGAGGCAGAACTTGCACTGGCGGCATTCAGGCGTGTAGAGCGGGATCACATGGTCGTCGCGGCGCAGCGTCGTCACGCCCGGGCCGACGTCCACCACCACGCCCGCGCCCTCGTGGCCGAGGATGGCCGGGAACAGGCCCTCGGGGTCGGCGCCCGACAGCGTGAACTGGTCGGTGTGGCAGATGCCGGTGGCCTTGACCTCGACCAGCACCTCGCCGGCCTTCGGGCCTTCGAGGTCGACGGTATCGATGCTCAACGGGGCGCCGGCTTTCCAGGCAACGGCTGCACGGGTCTTCATGGCTTTTCTCCAGGATGGCTGCGACGCGATGTGGGGGCCGGTAGACTCGTTGTGACCGCGCCGACACGACCGAGCGCGCAGGGTAAACCAAACTCATGAAGATTCGCAGACTGTCCGCTTCCGACGCCTCCGCCTTCCGGGACCTGCGCCTGATCGCGCTGCTCGACACGCCCGAGGCCTTCGTCTCCAGCCACGTGGAAGAAGCCGACCTGCCGCTGAACGCCTCGAGGCCGACGCGATCCGCCTGCACGGCCAGTCGCGCGACGACCTGCAGATGCACTTGCGCTTCGCTGCAGAGGGCTGGCAAGCCGGCGCGACAATCGTCGCCATGAGCAACCTTTCGAGCGAACGCCTCAACGTGCTGTTCGTCTGCAGCCGCAACCAGACGCTGCACGTGCTCGACGTCCCCGACGACTACCGCTACATGGATCCCGAGCTGGTGGCACTGCTGGGCGACCCCGTCGCCGAGTTGCTGGGCCTGCAGCGTGCGCCGCTTTGATCAGGCCGGACGCTTCGGGATGTTCAGTCCGCGTTGCACCGCCGGCCGCTCGAGGAAGGCCGCCAGCACGCGCTTGACGTTGGCGAAGTCGTCGAAGCCCACGATGTCGCGCGCGCCGTAGAAGCCGACCAGGTTGTTGATCCACGGGAAGCTCGCGATGTCGGCGATGGAATACTCGTCGCCCATGATCCACTCGCGGCCGGCCAGGTGCTTGTCCAGCACGGCCAACAGGCGGCGAGATTCGGCCACGTAGCGGTCGCGCGGGCGCTTGTCCTCGTAGTCCTTGCCGGCGAACTTGTGGAAGAAGCCGAGCTGGCCGAACATCGGGCCGATGCCGCCCATCTGGAACATCACCCACTGCAGCGTCTCGTAGCGCGCGGCGTCGTCGGCGGGCATCAGCCGGCCCGTCTTGGCGGCGATGTAGACCAGGATCGCGCCGGACTCGAACAACGCCAGCGGCTTTGCGCCCGGCCCGTTCGGATCGATGATGGCCGGGATCTTGTTGTTCGGGTTCAGCGACAGGAACTCGGGCGACATCTGGTCGTTGGCGTCGAAGCGCACCAGGTGCACTTCGTAGGGCAGGCCGGTCTCCTCGAGCGCGATGGACACCTTCACGCCGTTGGGCGTCGGCAGCGAATACAACTGCAGGCGGTCGGGGTGGACCGCGGGCCACTTCTTGGTGATCGCGAAGTCGGAGAGATCGGTCATCTTGCAAGCCTCCATGTCGAAAGAGGCGCGATTCTGTTCCGCGGGCGATGACCTTGCCGACGCGGGTCTACTCCGACAGCGAGTCGCCCGCCTCCGTTCGCGCCTTCCTCTTGAAACGCGGCAAATTCCACCGATAGCGCAGCGACAGCATGCGCAGCGCGAAGCAAGCGGCGACCGCGCACCACGTGAGCGCGGGCGACTCGAGCCCCAGCAAGGCGCCGCAGGTGGCGATGGCCGCGCCAACCAGCGCCGCCGACGCGTAGATCTCGCGCTGCAGGATCACCGGCACGCGATTGAGCAGCACGTCGCGCGCGACGCCGCCGCCCACGGCCGTGACCATGCCCATCAGCACCGCGACCTCGCTGTTGGAGCCGAACAGCAGCGCCTTCTGCGCACCGGTGACGGCGAACAGGCCCAGGCCCAGCGTGTCGAACAGCACCACCGGGTGCGCGAGGCGCTGCACCAGCGCGTGCGACGCCATCGTCAGCACCGCGGCCACGACTGCGGTGGCCAGGTAGCGCCAGTCGGCCAGGCCGGCCGGCGGGATCGCGCCGATGCACAGGTCGCGCAGCACGCCGCCGCCGCAGGCCACGGTGAAGGCGACCACCAGCACGCCGAACCAGTCCAGCCCGCGCTCGCGCGCCGCCGCCGCGCCGCTGAGCGCGAAGGCGAAGGTGCCGGCGAGGTCGAGGAAGGTGAACAGCGCGTGGCCGTTCAGCATCGCCAGCGTCAGCGGCGATCCGCTCACTGGTCGCGCACGTCGCTGCCGGGCGCGTCCGCGGGCGGCAGCTTGTCGCGTTGCGGCGGCTCGACCGGGTCGCTGGCGGGGAAGGTTTCGGCCAGCGCCTCGTCGAGCAGTTCGTCGTCGGACGGCGCGGGCGATGTGGGCGCTTGGTGCGTGATCTTGGGCATGGTTGTCTCCAGACGTCGTTGGTTCAGAGCGCCGAGCCCGGCGGCATCGGCCGCGACGGCAACGGGATGAATTCCGTCTCGCCCGGCACCGTCGGGAAGCGCTGCTCCGACCACGCGGCCTGCGCCTCGAGGATCAGGTCGCGCTGGCTGGACACGAAGTTCCACCACAGGAAGCGCGGTGCGTCGAGCGGCGGCCCGCCCAGGAACACGACGTGCGCGGGCTCGGCGCCGGCGGTGAGGCGCGCGGCCTCGCCGGCGTCGAAGACGATGAGATGTTCCTTGGCCGTCGCCGCGTCCACGTCGTTCGCGCGCACCTCGCCTTCCAGCACGTAGGCCGCGCGTTCGGCGTAGTCTGCCTCCAGCTCGATCGAGGCGCCGGCGTCGAGATGGACATCCACGAGGAACATCGGCGAGGTCAGCGCCACCGGCGACGCCGCATCGAAGGCCTCGCCGAGCACGACGCTCGCGCGCGCGCCCGGGCGCGTCACGCGGGGAATCTCGTCGGCCCCGTGGTGCGCGAACGCCGGCGGACATCGCTCCAGCTCCAGCGGCAGCGCCACCCAGAACTGCAGGCCCCACAGGCGCGGGCCGTCGGCGCGCAGCTCGTCGGGCGAGCGCTCGGAGTGCACGATGCCGCGGCCGGCGGTCATCCAGTTGACCTCGCCGGGTCGGATCGGCACGACGCTGCCGAGGCTGTCGCGGTGCAGGATCGTGCCCTCGAACAGGTAACTCACGGTGGCCAGCCCGATGTGCGGGTGCGGCCGCACGTCCAGCCCCTTGCCGGCGCCCAGTTGCACCGGGCCGAACTGGTCGAGGAAGACGAACGGGCCGACGGCGCGCCGCGCGGCGCTCGGCAGCGCGCGGTGCACGAGGAAGCCGTCGCCGAGGTCGGACGGGTGTGGCGTGATCACTTGCATGGCGGCCTTCCTGGCGGGTTGGTGACGTTCGGCACCGATGGTAGCGGGCCGCCATGACGCCTGTCCGAGCAGGGCGAACGCGACAGGACTGCGGTTTGCCAGGGAACTCTACAGACGCGAGGTTGACGATCCATGTGGCAGTTCCTGAAGACGATGCGCTGGCCGCCCCGGCGGCTGGTGTTGTGGCACTCGGTCGCCGCCATCCCGATGGCGACGGTCGTGGCGCTGGGCGCCTATCTGTCGTATCACTACCACCAGCTCACGATCGAGAACCGCGAGCGGGTGGACCGCGCCTACCAGGTGCTGGACGTCGTCGACGGCCTGTACATTTCGATGCAGAACGCCGACGTGGCCGAGCGCGACTACATCATCACCGGCGACGACTCGCACCTGGCGGCGTTTCAGGCCGCGCTGAAGTCGGAGGCCGACGATTCCGAACAACTGCGCAAGCTGCTCGTCGCGAGTGCGACGCAAGAAACCAATCTCGCGAAGATCGATTCGGCCGTTTCCGCCAAGCTGGCGGAACTCGGCAAGACGATCCAGGTGCGCCAGCAAGAAGGCTTCAATGCCGCGCAGCAGGCGATCCGCAACGGCGACGGCGGCCAGGCGATGAACTCGATCCGCCAGCAGGTGATGGTGCTGGCCGAGAACGAACGGCGCTTCCTGCTGCGACGCCAGGCCGCCACGCGCGAACACGAACGCGACACGCTGCTGGTGGGCATCTTCATCGCCGCGCTGTCGGTCACCGTGCGCATCCTGATCGCGCTGGGCATCCGCCACATCCACTCGAGGCGGCAGGCGGCGATCGGCGACGGCGACGAAACGGCCGCCGCCGCGGCCGATGCCGACAAGACCGATGAGCCGACCGCCAAGCCGGCGACGGCCTAGCCACGCTGGCGAAGCTGACGATCAGTGCCCGCCGGCCGCACCGCCTGCCACGCCGAACGGCGGCTTGGTCAGCCACACGAAGCCGATCAGCAGCCCGAACAGGATCGCGATGCCCCAGAACACCTCGCTCGTCGCGAGCATCGCGCTCTGCGCATGGATCACGCCCTGCACCTGCGCGTAGCCCGCGTTGCCCGTGATGCCGCCTTGCGCGAGCGTGTCGAGGTAGGACGTCGAGGCCGTGCCGTTCGTCGTCAGGTTCTCCGCCAGCCGCACCTCGTGGATCTGCGTGCGGTGCGTCCACAGCGTGGTCACGATGGCCGTGCCCATGCTGCCCGAGAGCGTGCGGAAGAAGTTCGACAGTCCCGACGCCGCGGCCATGCGCGACGGCTGCACGCCCGACAGCAGGATCTGGTTGATCGGGATGAAGAAGAACGCGACCGCGATGCCCTGCACGAAGCGCGGCATGACGATGTGGCCCAGCGAGGTGTCGAGGTTGAACGACGAGAACCACCACGCCGTCAGCCCGAACAGGATGAAGGCCAGCGACGCGCCCACGCGCAGGTCGAAGCGGTGGCTGTTCTTGCCGACCAGCGGCGACACGATCAGCGCGAGGATGCCCACCGGCGCGGTCGCGATGCCGGCCCACGTCGGCGTGTAGTTCATCACCGTCTGCAGCCACAGCGGGATCAGCACGGTCATCGCGAAGAAGGCCATGTAGCCGAGCGCCATCGCGATCACGCCGAAGCGGAAGTTGCGCGTCTTGAACAGCGACAGGTCGACGACGGGGTGGTCGTCTGTCAGCTCCCAGATGACCAGGAACGTGATGCCGACGACGGCCAGCACCGCCAGCGCGCAGATGACGTTGGAGTTGAACCAGTCCTGGTCGTTGCCGTTGTCCAGCATCAGCTGCAGGCTGCCGACGCCGATCACCATCGCGATCAGGCCGGTGACGTCGATCGGCTGGCGCGAGGTCGGCGTGTCGCGCTTGTGCAGCAGCGTCCACGCGGTGAAGGCCGCGAACAGGCCGATCGGCGCGTTGATGTAGAAGATCCACGGCCACGTCGCGTTGTCGGTGATCCAGCCGCCCAGCAGCGGGCCGAAGATCGGCGCGACGACGACGGTCATCGACCACAGCGCCATCGCCATCCCGCGTTTCGCGGGCGGATAGTTCTGCAGCAGCAGCGTCTGCGACAGCGGCACCATCGGGCCCGAGACCAGGCCCTGCAGGAAGCGGAAGGCCACCAGCATCGGCAGGCTCGTGGCCAGGCCGCACAGCGCGGAGGCGAGCGTGAACAGCAGCACCGACACGACGAAGGTCTTGACCTCGCCGAAGCGGCGCGCGATCCAGCCCGTCAGCGGCACGACGATGGCCGCGGCCAGGCCGTACGACGAGATCACCCAGGTGCCCATGTTCGGGCTCACCGCCAGGTTGCCGGCGATGGTGGGCACGGCGACGTTGGCGATCGAGGTGTCGAGCACCTCCATGAACGTCGACAGCGCGACGGCGATCGTGAAGATGGGCAGCAGGTGCGACGGCAGCGGTGTCGACGCGGGCGGCGCGGCGGGCCGCGGCGCATCGGCCGCGGGCAGGGTGGCTGCGCTGCTCACTGCGCGCTCCCGGCTTCCTGCGCGATCAGCGCGTCGGCGCGCGTCTCCGCGGTCTTCAGCTGTGCGTCGAACACCGGTGTCGTGAAGTTCGCGCCGGGCAGCGCCATCGCGGGCTTCTGCTGATCGTTGCGGTCGTGCGTGTCGATCGTGACGTCGGTCGACAGGCCCACGCGCAGCGGATGCGCCGCGAGTTCCTTCGGGTCGAGCGCGATGCGCACCGGCACGCGCTGCACGACCTTGATCCAGTTGCCGGTGGCGTTCTGCGGCGGCAGCAGCGAGAACGCGCCGCCCGAGCCCGCGGCGATGCTGGCGACGACGCCGTGGTATTCGACATGGCCGCCATACAGGTCGGTGGCGACGGTCGCGGGCTGGCCGACCTGGATGTGGCGCAGCTGCGGCTCCTTGAAGTTGGCGTCGATCCACGCGCCCTGCAGCGGCACGACGGCCAGCAGCGCGGCGCCCGGCGCGACGTGCTGGCCGACCTGCACCGAGCGCCTCGCGACGACGCCGTCCATCGGCGCCTGCACGTCGTTGCGCTGCGTGGCGAGCGAGGCCTGCACGTAGGCGGCGCGGGCGCGCAGCACCGACGGGTTCTGACGCAGCGAGACGCCGGCGACCGCGGTGCGCGTCTTGGCGAGCGTCTTCTCGGCGACGGTCAGCGCGTCCTGCGCGGCGGCCACGCTTTGCTTGGCATGCTGCAGGTCTTCGGCGGCGATCGAGTCGGTGCCGGCGAGCTGCGTGCGGCGCGCGAGATCGTCGCTGGCGCGCTGCAGGTCGGTGCGGCGCTGCGCGACGATGGCCTGGCTCTCGTCGACGGCGCTCTGCTGCTCGCGTACCTGGCGCACCGCCAGGCCCAGCTGCGCGCCGGCGTCGGCGAGCGCGACGGCGGCGTCGGAGTGGTCGAGCGTGATCAGCGTCTGGCCGGCCTTGACCGCCTGGTTGTCGTCGGCGCCCAGCGAGGTGACGGTGCCGCCGACCTGCGCGTTGACGTAGACGAGGTTGGCCTGCACGTAGGCGTCGTCGGTGCTCTCGCGGTACTGCGCGTAGCCCACCACCCAGACGGCGTAGGCGATGGCCGCGAGGCCGAAGGTGCCGCCGGCGATCAGCAGCGCCTTCGCGCGCGAGCCCTTGTTGGTGGATTCCGGCGCCGCCGGGGCGGGCGTGGTGTTGTTGGTATCGGTCATGGTGGCGTTCTCTTGTTCGGGTGATGTCGGGGTGCGCTCAGCGCGCGGTGCTGGCGACGTCGGCGGGCGCGGTGGATTGCGGGATGGCACCGCCGAGGGCGTGGTCGAGGTCGATGCGGGCGAGCAGCGTCTGCAGGCGCAGGTTGACTTCGGCGTCCTGCAGCGAGGTCAGCACCAGCTCGTCGACGAGGCGTTGCTGGCCGTCGATGAGGCCGGCCTGCTCGCGCGCCCGGGCGCTGGCGAGATCGCTTTCGCGGCCGCGCCGCTGGCCTTCGAGCGGCGCCACCTCGCGCTGCGCGCCTTGCAGCCGCACGGTGGCGTCGTTGACGTCGCCGACGGCCTGTTGCAGCGCCTGGTCGTACTGTGCGACGGCCAGCGCGACATCGGCGCGCCGCGCGTCGAGGCCCGCGCGCAGCCGGCCGGCGTCGAAGATCGGCAGGTGGATCGCGGGCGTCACGGCGGTCTCGCGGTTGGCGCCGTGCAGCAGCGAACCGAGTTGCAATGCGTCGAAGCCGGCGAGGGCGCTGATGTTGATGTCGGGATAGAACGCGGCGCGCTGCGAGTCGACGTCCTTCAGCGCGGCCTGCACGCGATCGCGCGCGGCGGCGATCTCGGGGCGGCGCGCCAGCAGGTCGAGGCGGACGGCCGCGTCGGGGATGGCCGCCGGCGTCGGCAACGGCATCGGTTCGATCGCCGGCAACGCTTGCACGCCGACGAGCGCCTGCAGCTGGCGCCCGGCTTGCGCGCGCTGCGTCTCGAGCTGCACGATGCTTTGGCGCGGCGCGGCCGCATCGGCGTTCAGCGGCGCGAGGTCGGCGCCCGGCGCGAGGCCGGCGCGCACGCGGCGGGCCTGGCGCTCGACCAGCGCCTGGCGCTGCGTCTCGATGGTCTGCGCGATGCGCAGGTGCTGGTCGGCGGCCTGCCACTGGAAGTACGTCTTCGCGATGCTGGTGGCCAGCGTCGCGGCAGCGGCCTGCGCATCGGCGCGCGAGGCGGCCACGCGGCCCAGCGCGGCGTCGAGCGCCTTGCGGTTGCGGCCCCAGAAGTCGAAGTCGTAGGAGAAGTCGAGCGCCACGTGGCCGCTCGTGCGCGTCGAGCCGGCGATCGGCGGCGGGTAGAGGCTGTGTTCCGGGTAGTGCTCGCGCGTGGCCTGGCCGTCGAGCGCGAGATTGGCGCCGGCGGCCGACTCGGTCTCGCCGGCGGCGGCCTCGGCCTGGCGCACGCGCGCCTGCGCGACGGCCATCGTCGGCGAGTCCTTCAGCGCGAGGGCGACGAGGCGGGTCAGCTGCGCGTCGCCGTAGTCGCCGAGCACCGGCGCGGCGCTCGCCGCGGGCGCGGAGGAGGCCGCGTCCGGCACGAGGTCGGCGGTGCGCGCGGCGGCGAACGTGGGCGGCGCGTCCTTGACGGGCAAGGGCGCGCAGCCGGCGAGCACCAGCATCAGCACGGCGAGCGCCACGGGCGCCAGGCGTCCTGCGTGATTTCCGTGGAGATAGTCACCTGACAGATAGTTCATTTTGCAACCATTAGGATAAAAAAAGGGCGTCCGGCTCGCGGATGCCTTCAGGGTTCAGAGTTCGTTGGCCAGCGCTTCGGAAAACTGGGTGAGCAACTGCTGCAGCGTCGCCTTCTCCGTCTTGGTGAACGTGCGCTTGTAGAAATCGTCGGCGTTCTGGCGCAGCTGCGGCGCCAGCGTGTTGAGCAGGTTCATGCCCGAGTCGGTCAGCGAAAGATCGACGCGGCGGCGGTCCTCGGCGTTGGGCACGCGCTTCATCCAGCCTTTTTCGACCAGGTCGTCGCAGATGCGGGTCATGTTGCCGCGCGTCTCGCCCGTCGCGTCGCTCAGCTCGGACGGGTTGGCCAGGTTCTCGGTGCGGCTGTACAGCGCCATCATCGTCATGTAGCCGAGCGGCGTCAGGTTGTGCGGCTCGAGCAGGGCGCCCAGGCGCTCGTGCATCATGACGTTGCAGGTGCGCATCAGGATATAGATCGCGACGTCGCCGATGCTCCCGGCGCCGGCGCGGCTGTGGGCTCGCTCGGCAGCCGCCATGCTCTGGGCGGAACGATTGCGTTCTTGATTGTTCATGATGAGATAGTAACGCATGGAACTATATCCGGCAAGTACCCCTGCCGGCGCCGGGTGCTTTCGATGGGCAGGCGGGATGCCGGCGCGTCAGCCGGCCCTGGCCTTGCCGTCACGGGCGCGATATTCCTGCAAGGACCAGCGCTTGAGCACGCCGGATGGGTCGAACAGGATCACCAGCTCCTTCGTTGGCCGATCGAGCCGGGCGACGATCAGGTTGATGTAGGGCACGTCGTCCCAACCCTTGGCGATGCCCTCGCGATACTCGTAGTGCCAGGTCTCGAGCCCGCTCTGGAAGCGGATGACCGCGCCGTCGCCGAGCGCCTGTCGCACGTCCGCCCGCGTCGTCTTGCCGGGCACGAGCAGCGTCCGCGCCTGCGCGGCGTCCAGCTGCACGAGACGGCCGTTGCCGACCGTGCTGCAGCCCGCGGCGCACAGCGCCCAGGCCGCGAGGACGGCGGCTCGCCGCGCGATCACGGCGCCGGCTCCGGTTGCGGATCGTCCATCGCGTCGAACACGACCTCGGTGTCGTCCGGCCACGAGCGATCCTCCAGCGGCAGGAAGTACGCGCGATCGCGCAACGCGTACGGCCAGTCGAACAGGCGCGCGAGCGCCATCGTGCCGGTGCTGCCGTGCAGATAGCTGTAGGGCAGCGTTCGATGGCGCGTGCCGGAGACCAGCGTCACGCCGAAGACCGGACGCTCCGCGAACCAGACCTCGGCATCGTCGAGCAGACACAGCTCGTCGCTGGCGTTCATGATGGCCGACACCGGCGTGCGAATGCCGCGCTGCAGGTCGCCGTGGAAGGTGTCGGCCTCGCATTCGAGCCGCAGGTCGCCCAGGCGGCGGCGGTCGTCGGCGATGCCCGGCGTGCGCACGTCGACCTTCCAGGCGACGGCGCCGTCAGGCAGATTGGTCTGCAGCAGCACGCCGTGATCGGCGGCGGCGCGTGTCCAGTCAGGGGAGAGCGCGAAGCGCTGGTGGTCGTCGAGCGGGACTTCGGTGCGCCGCCGGCCGTCGACCAGGAACAGGCGCAGCCGATCGATGTCCTTCGCGTCGAGACGGGCGTAGAGCCGGAACGCCAGCGTCGCGTCCGGCGCGAGCGCGTGACGGCGCTCGAACGCGTCGCGCGCGCTCAGCAATTGCGAAAGCGTCTTCTCGTCGCGCGCACCCGGCAACTGCGCCGTCACCTCGACCTGCTGCTCGGCTGGCGCGCTGGCCGCGGCAGCCGGCGCCGCCCAGGCCCGCGCCGACAGCAATGCAAGGACGAGCAACGCGATTCGCATGGCCGTCCCGAGCAACCGGCAATCCCGTCGAACGACGGGCGGTGTCAGGACTTGCACTCCAACGGTGTCAGGTCTTGCACTGAAAACGTTGCACTGCAAGACCTGACACCGTTGCAGTGCAAGACCTGACACCGCGAAGTTGATTGAAAAAGGGCGCGCACCCTTGTCGGATACGCGCCCTCTCGGCGGCTCTTACGCCGCCAGGGCCTGGCGCTCGCGCGCCGGCGCCACGTCGTAGTGGCTCGTCTGCATCGAGTACTGCGCGCGACCCGAGGTCATGGCGCGCAGGTGGCCGATGTAGCCGAACATCTCCTTCAGCGGCACCGTCGCGGTCACCACCGACGCGTTGCCGCGTGGCGTCTGGCCTTGCACGTTGCCGCGCCGGCGATGCAGGTCGCCGATGACGTCGCCAAGGTGCTCGATCGGCGTGATCACCTCGACGGCCATGATCGGCTCCAGCACCAGCGGCGTCGCGCGCTCGGCGCCTTCGCGGAACGCGTCCGCCGCGGCCAGCTCGAAGGCCAGCGACGACGAGTCGCGTTCGTGGAAGCTGCCGTCCATCACGGTCGCCTCGAAGTCGACGGTCGGGAAGCCGGCGGCCACGCCCACTTGCGCGGCGCGGCGGATGCCGGCCTCGATCGCGGGAACGAACTCGCGCGGGATCGCGCCGCCGACGCTCTCGTTGACGAAGCGGAAGCCCTCGCCGCGCGCCAGCGGCGCGAGACGCAGCGTCAGCTCGGCGAACTGGCCGGGGCCGCCGCTCTGCTTCTTGTGCACATGATGAACCTCGCTCCTTGCGGCAATCGTTTCGCGGTATGCGACCTGCGGGCGGCCCACCGTCACGTCCACGCCGTGGCGCGCGCGCAGCTTCTCGATCGAGACCTCGAGCTGCAGCTCGCCCATGCCGGAGAGGATCGTCTGCCCGGAGTCGGCGTCCTGCTTGACCTTCAGGCTCGGATCCTCGCGCAGCATCGCCTGCAACGCTTTCGCGAGGCTCTGCTGGTCGGCTTGCGTCTTCGGCTCGATCGCGACGTCGATCACGGGATCGGGCACGCTGATCTCTTCCAGGTGAACCGGATGAGACTTGTCGGCCAGCGTGTGGCCAGTCAGCGTGTCCTTCAGCCCGACGACGGCGGCGATGTCGCCCGCCACGAGTTCGTCCTTCTCGATGTGCTTGTCCGCGTGCACCTCGTACACGCGCGAGATGCGTTCGTTGCGGCCGGTGGTCGCATTGAACACGCTCGCGCCGCGCGCGAGACGCCCGCGGTACACGCGCACGAAGGTCATCGCGCCGTGGTCGTCGGCGACGACCTTGAACGCGAGGGCCGCGAACGGCGCAGCGGGATCGGCATTCAGCAGTTCGTTTTCATGATTGACTTCCCCAGGCCGCGGCAGATAGTCCACCACGGCGTCCAGCAGCGGCTCCACGCCGCGGTTCTTGAAGGCCGAGCCCGCGAGCACCGGCACGAAGGCCGCGGCCAGCGTGCCCTTGCGCAGGCAGGCCTGCAGCGCATCGAGCGAGATCTCTTCGCCGCGCAGCCAGGCGTCCAGCGTCGCGTCGTCCTGTTCGACGATCGCCTCGATAAGGCGAGCCCGTGCACGCCGCGCTTCGTCCAGAAGCTCGGCGGGCACGTCGGCCACGCGCGGCGGCGCGCTCGCGTCGTCCTTGTCCCAGACGAGCGCGCGCATGCGCAGCAGGTCCACGACGCCGCGGAAGTCGCCCTCCGCGCCGATCGGGATCTGCAGCGGCAGCGCCGCGACGCCCAGGCGCTCTTCCATCATCGCGACGACGCGCGCGAAGTCGGCGCCCACACGATCGAGCTTGTTGACGAAGGCGATGCGCGGCACGCGGTACCTGTCCGCGAGACGCCAGTTGGTCTCCGTCTGCGGCTCGACGCCGGCCACGCCGTCGAACACGACGACCGCGCCGTCGAGCACGCGCAGCGAGCGGTTGACCTCGATGTTGAAGTCGATGTGCCCGGGCGTGTCGATCAGGTTGATCTGCGTGCCGTTCCAGTGCACCGTGACGGCCGCGCTGTTGATCGTGATGCCGCGCTTGCGCTCCTGCGGATCGAAGTCCATGCGCGTGTTGCCGTCATGCACTTCGCCGATGCGATGGTTCTCGCCCGTGTAGAACAGGATGCGTTCGGTGGTCGTCGTCTTGCCCGCGTCGACGTGCGCGATGACGCCGATGTTGCGCAGGTTGCGAAGGGGGGTGGTGTTCGTGGTCATGGCGAATCTTTCAGGGCGCGTTTCTCGCGCCGCCAGGTGTGCTGTCTTTCGCAGCCGCCACCTGGGCGATTCGCCAGGTCGGTCAGCTGCTTGTTCGGGTCCCGTGGCCGGAGCACGGGCGTGGGTCGTCCACGTCCCGGCGGCCGGGAATCGTGGCGATCAACTTGTCGTACGTGCGCATGGCGAGCCTTGCAGTTGAAGAAGCGGAGACTGAAAAAACGAAACCCCGGGAGACGGAGCCTGCCGGGGTTCTGTTGGGTCGGCAGGCACGGCGGCCCTCCGACGGAATGTCGAAGAGCACTCAGGTGGCGAGCGTGGCCTTGTTCACTTGGCCCACGCGGGCGAGGAAGTGGCGAGTGATTTTCATGATGGCTGTCATTATCCCGCGGAGGCGATGGCTCTACGAGCAGTGGTGGCTTTCGGGCGCATCGTTCGGGGCATCCGGTCAAGCATGTGGATGCGATGCCCGGAATTTCAATTCTGCGGGCGGCCGGCGGCGGTATCGTGTCGCATTCGCCGCAACGCCAGCCCCGATGCCTTCCACGCCCGCACCCGACGTCACCCTCAGCGCGCCCTTCGCCGGCTTCTGGCGTCGCGTCGCCGCCTTCCTCGTCGACGGCCTGATCATCGGGCTCGTTGGCTACCTTCTGGGCCGCGCGCTGTTCGACGTGTTCGTGCGGCTCGGGCCGTGGGGCCCTTGCGTCGGCTTCGTCGTCGCACTTGGCTACTTCGTGCTGCAGGAAGGCGCGCGCAGCGGGCAGTCGCTCGGCAAGCGATTGCTGGGGATCCGCGTGGTCGATGCACAAGGCCGCGTGCTGCGCCCGACGCGTGGCGCTGCGCGTTTCGTGGTGCTGGTCGCGCCGTACTTCCTGCTCGGTGCGGCGCTGCCGATGGGCGTCACCACTTTCGCCGGGGGCATCCCGTTGGCGCTGGTGGCACTCGGCGGCTTGATCGCGCTGGCCTATCTGCTGGCCTTCAATCGGCGCACGCGCCAGTCGCTGCACGACCTCGCCGTTGGTGCATTCGTCGTGCGCGCGACGGCGGGCGCGCGTCGCGCGCCCAGGCGCGCGCGCGCGTGGGGCGGGCATCTCGCGATCGCCGGTGTCCTGGCACTGCTGGCCGGCACGATGCCGTTGCTCCATCCGCGTCTGGCGCGGGCCCCGGAGCTTGGCCAGCGTCTCGCGGCGCAACCCGAGTTGCGCTCGGTCGACGTGTTCGAGGCGGAGCCCCGCATCTACAGCATCGAGTTCAGCGGCGTTCGTCGCGAGTTGCTGATCCAGGCGACGATCGTGCGCCCGCTGGACGACTACGTGCCGCTGTCCACGCGACTGGCCGGCATCGCGCTGGCGACGTTTCCCGCTGCGGCGCACGAGGATCTCGTCTCGGTGCGGCTTGCGTACGGCTTCGACATCGGCATCGCGTCGAACTGGACGGCCAACGAGCTCGCGCTGAAGCCGGAGCAGTGGGCCGACCGCGTGGCGGCCGGCGTCGGGAACTAGGAGTCTGCTCGGCAGATCACACCTGCTGCCGCGCAGACTCCTAGGCGACCGTCGCGCCCTGCGGCGCCGCGTCCGTCGAATTCTCGGACGCACTCACCGTCGTGTCATGCCGCTCGTACGTGCCGATGATCATCCCGCTCGCGATCGCGCGCGCCTCGAGCACCTCGATCAGCGCATCGCGGCCGGGCGCCACGGGCACCGGTTCGTCGCCGCCGAGCGCGAACAGCTGGAACGCGTAGCGATGCTGGCCGTGTCCCGGCGGCGGGTCGGGCGGCAGCCAGCCGTGCTGCAGATAGGAGTTGCGGCCCAGCGTGGCCTCGGGCGGCGCGTCCGCGTCGTCGGCGAGCGCGCCGCCGCGCAGCGAGCCGTCCGCCACGGGCAGTCCGACGGCGATCGCGTGCACCAGCGGATGCGGCGTCGGCGAATCGGCGTCCTCGACGATCAGCACGACCGACGTCGCCGCGTCCGGCACGCCCGACCAGTGCAGCGGCGGCGAGACGCCCTCGCCGTCGGCGGTGCAGGCCACGGGCAGCGGGCCGTGGTCGACGAACACGCCGCTGGTGACGGCGATCGTGCCGTGGCCGCCGCGCAGCGGCAGGCGGTTGAAGACGATCTGGTCCAGGCCGGCGCGCTGGTCGCGCAGCGCGTGGCCGACGAAGTCGGGGAGTTTTTCGAGCATGCTGGCTTCTCGGCAAGCGCCGTGCGCGCCGGCGTCGGGCGCGTGCCTTGCTCCCCGGCGCGCATCGTCTCCATGGAGTGCATCGATGCAGCAGAAGAACCTGTTCGAAGACGGCAGCCTGTCCAGGCCCGTCGCCGCCGCGCTGGCCGCCACCGCGCTCGTCGCGCCGGCGCTGGCATCGCTCAGCGACGGGCCGTCGCGCTCGCTCTCGACCAAGGTCTGGTACGCGCTGCTGCGCAAGCCGCGCTTCAATCCGCCCAAGGCGGTGTTTCCGATCGTGTGGACGGCGCTGGACGGCGCGCTGGCGGTCGGCGCCTATCGCCTCGCGCGCCAGCCGTCGACGCCGCAGCGCAATCGTGCACTGGGCCTGTTCGTGGCCAACGTCGCGATGATCACCGGCTGGTCCAGGCTGTTCTTCGGCCGCCACGACCTGGGCGCGGCCGCCCTCGGTTCGGCCGCGATCGCCGCGACCGCGACGGCCTACGTCGCCGCGGCGCGCCCGGTCGACAAGCCCGCCGCGGCGACCGGCGTGCCCCTGGTCGCATGGGTCACGTTCGCCACGGTGCTGAGCACGGCGGTCTGGCGGATGAACCGGCGCTGACTCAGGGCATCGCCTGCACGATGGCGGCGAATATCATCCCCATGCCGACGACGCTGAGCGCCCACACGGCCGTGCGCGCGACCGGGATGCCGATCATGTAGATCGGGATGTACACGACGCGGGCCCAGAAGAAGATGCGGGCACCGAGTTCGACGTTCGGGCTGACGACGCCGCCGACGCTGGCCGCCACTACCAGCGCGGTGAACAGCACCATGTTCTCGAGCATGTTCTTGGCGGCGCGGTCGGTGCGGGCGGGAAAGCCGTCGCAGTCCTCCGCCTTGTCGCGGTTGCCCAGCGCCGCGAGCAGGCCCGACGGCTTCCAGGCCTTGGTCTTGATGAGGCTGGCCACCACGATCAGCGCCCAGTTGATCACCGCCAGTTCGGCCAGGATCATCAATGTCTTGGTCATCGCCATGCTCGGCAGTTGGGAGGCCGCCAGCATACGCCTCGGCATGGGCTCATTGACTCGCTAGGCTTGCCAGACGCCGTAGCCCGCTTCGCGCAGCCCGATCGCCAGTTCCACTTCCATCTCGCGCGCGGCCTCGTACGGCATCGGGTTGTAGACGGCGTAGAGCGCAGGCAGCAGGCGCAGTCCGTACTTGAAGACGAAGCGGTTGGACTGGATGCCGGCCTTGTGCTTGTCGAAGCGCAGGTCGGGGTCGAGCCCGGTCATGCCGACGTAGACGCAGGGCCGGCCCAGCGTGTGGTCGGGGTTGGCCTTGCGGAACGATGGCTCGTTCCAGACGCGGTCGTCGAGCAGCACCACGTACACGTGATGGCTTTGGCGGGGCGGGCGACGGGTGGGCATCGTGACGGCACGATTGTCGCCGCGTCGTTCGCGGGCGGCGCGAGCGAGGCCCGGAAAGCGAAAAGGGCCGACTTTCGTCGACCCTTCTCGTTGGCAAACAGGGGGGCATCCCCCCTAGTTTGCAAGCAACGGCATCATCCGGCCATGCGACCAGAGGATTGCTTAGTTGCCGCCCTTCTTGTCAGCCGACTTTTCCGGATCCACCGCGGCGGAAGCAGCCTTGTGCGGCTTCTTGGCCTTCTTGGCCTTCATGTGCTTGGCCGGGGCCGAGGCACCGTCGGCTGCCATCGGCGCCGAGGCTTGAGCGAACGACACCGCCGCGAAGGAGGAGAGCAGGGCGGCAACGATGAGGGTCTTGGTCATTTCAGAAATTCCGGTTCAGACGAGATTCGTTTTGGCTCCGACTCTCTCGAGCAGGCCCGGCATCGACCGGACTTGGACACTCAACGGCAGTCGACTGCGGCCGGTTGACACCCGCTTCGCAAAAATACACGTCGCGGTATCGATCGCCCGGCCCGGCCTGTCCGGCGGCGTGGACGCCGTTTCCGAACATTCGTGGCGGGCCCCGAAACTGTCATCGCGCATGGCGCATACTGTCGTTCTCTACAGCAGGAGCGCCGATGGACACGACCCGGGTCTTCAAGTGGCAGAACTATGAACTGCTCTGCAGCGCCAAGCCGGTGGACGCCGGCCGCTTCGCCCCGAACCTGATCATCTCCAAGCAGGTCTGGCCCACGCGTCCGCGCGAGATCGCCGTTCCGCGCGGCCAGCACACCACCGAGGACACTGCGATCGACGCGGCCTACTCCGAAGGCCTGGCCTGGATCCGCAACTACGGCTGACGCGCCCGGCGTGAGCCGCGCGTCACCTCAGCGCCGCGAGCACGTCCGCCGTCCTGCGCACGCGGCCGATGCGCGGGAAGATCTTCTCGAACGAGTTCGCGTGCGTCCCGGCGTCGGGGCCGCTGGTGGCGTCCTCGGCGAAGACGATGTCGTAGCCCAGCTCCCACGCGTTGCGCGCGGTCGATTCCACGCCGATCGAGGTCGCGATGCCGGCCAGCACGATCGTCCTGATGCCGCGGCGACGCAGTTGCAGGTCCAGCTCGGTGCCGTGGAACGCGCCCCACTGGCGCTTCAGGATGTGGATGTCGCCCGGCTGCGCCGGCAGCTCCGGGGCGTCGTCGAGCCAGTTGGACGGCGGCGCGCCCGGCGGGTTGGGAGCGTCGACGATCGCCTTCAGCACGTCGCCGCCGTCGGCGGAAAATCCCACCTTCACGAGCACCACCGGCGCCTTCGCCGCGCGGAAGGCCGCGGCCAGCGGCACCGCGTTGGCCAGCACGGCGGCCGAGTCGTAGGGCGCCTTCGCGTAGGGAAGAATGCCTTGCTGCAGGTCGATCAACACGAGCGCCGTGGTGGCGGCATCCAGGTTCAGGGGAATGGCTTTGGTCATGGCGAGTTTCCGGAATAACATGAGGACATCCTCACTTCAAAGTTTATGAGGAAACACTCATAAATGTCCAACTCCCTTCCCGAGCCAGGGGATTCGTCCTCCATCGACGCCCCTGCCCACGACGCCGCGGCCGTCCGCGCGCGTGCGCCGCGCCGCGCCCGCGGGCAGTTGCGCGTGGAGGCGCTGCTCGCGGCGGCCGCCGAGGTGTTCGCCGTCAAGGGCTTCGACGCCGCGACGATGACCGAGATCGCCGCGCAATCCGAATCGTCGATCGGCTCGCTGTATCAGTTCTTCCGCACCAAGGAGGCCGTGGCCGACGCGCTGGTGCGAGAGCAGGTCGACGCGCTGTGGCTGCGGCTGGACGGCCTGGCCGAACGCGCGCCGGCGCTGGCCACGCCGGAGCTGGCGCATGCGTTGGCGGTGTGCTTCGTCGAGTTCCGCGCCGACCACCCGTCGTTCGCGACGCTGATCGAGCGCCCGGGGCCGCCGTCGGCGCTGGTGGCCGGCGTGCGGCGCAAGGTGCGCGAGCGCGTCGAGACGATCCTTCTGCGCCATGCGCCGCACGCCGACCGCAAGACGCTGCGCGCGATGGCGCCGGTGGTGCAGCACGTGATGAAGTCCGCCGTGCAATTGCGCGGCGATCTCGAAGGTGCCGAGCTCAAGGCGGCGGCGCGGGAGCTCGATGCGATGCTGGCAGGCTATCTGGTGGCGCGGCTGCAGGCGGTCGTCGCCGGCTAGGAGTCTGCGCGGCAGCAGGTGCCTTCTACGGCGCAGGCGCCTGGGGCGCTCAGCCCATCTGCTGCAGCACGTCACGCACGCGATCCAGCGCCGGATCGATGTCGGCCGCCGCGATCACGCCGAAGCCCAGCGTCAGGCCGTCGCGCGGCGGCTGGAAGCGATAGAAGCCCGCCAGCGGATACAGCCCGACGCCGACGCGGCGCGCCAGGTTCAGCAGCGTGGCCATGGCTATCGGACGGCGCGCGAGCGCCGCCATGTGGAAGCCGGCCACCGTCGGCACCAGCTCGAACCACGGCGCGAGATCGTCCGCGAAGCGCGCGCGCAACCGCTCGCGGCGCTCGGCGTAGGCCGCGTGGCAGCGACGGATGTGGCGCTGCAGGTCGCCGTCGCCCATGAACCGGGCGAGCGCGGTCTGCGTCTGCGTGGGCGTGTGCCAGTCGACCAGGTGCTTCATGTTGGCCACGGCCTGCGCCACCGCCGGCGGCGCGATCACGTAGCCCAGCCGCAGCGAGGGCGACCTCGTCTTCGAGAACGAGTCCACCAGCGCGACGTCGCCGGTGTCGTCCATGCCTTGCAGCGAGTCGGTGGGCGGCCTTCGTAGCGGAACTCGCTGTCGTAGTCGTCCTCGACGACGATGGCGCAGACCTCGCTGGCCCGCGCGAGCAGCGCGCGCCGGCGCGCCTCGCTCATGGGCATGCCCAGCGGGAACGGGTGCGACGGCGTCACGTAGATCAGGCGCGCGTCGGGGGGAACAGCGTCGACGACGATGCCCTCGGCGTCCACCGGCACGCCGACGACGCGCGCGCCGTTGGCGCCGAGGATGGGTTGCGCCTGCGGATAGCCGGGATCCTCCACCGCGGCCGTGCTGCCGAGCTCGACCAGCACGCGCGCCAGCAGCGCCAGCGCCTGCTGCGCCCCGTTGGTGACGACCACGTCCTGCGGCGAGCAGCGCACCCCGCGCGCGAGGCCGACGCGGCGCGCGATCGCCTCGCGCAGCTCGGGCTGGCCCTCGGCCGGGCCGCACAGCGCGCGGGTGCGGGCGTTCTCGCGCAGCGCGTTCCGCGTCGACATGCATGCCTTCATGCCGCGCGAACGCGCCGCGCTCGCGTGGACGGAGGCCGTCACCCGCATCTCCACCAACGGCGCGCCCGACGACGTCTACGCGGCGCTGAACGCGCAGTTCACGCAGAAGGAGCAGATGGACCTGACGCTGGCGATCTCGATGATCAACTGCTGGAACCGGCTGGCCATCTCTTTCAGAAAGATGCCCGGCGCATAAGGTACGCCTCTTGCCGATCCCCGCCATGGGCGCGCTGTGCGTGCCCCTCACGCGGGGAGCGATGATGCTGCTGGAAGGATCCTGTCACTGCGGATCGGTGAAGTACACGGTGACGGCGCACGAGCCGGTGCCCTACATGCGCTGCTACTGCTCGATCTGCCGCAAGACCGCCGGCACCGGCGGCTATGCGATCAACCTGGGCGCCGACCACCGCACGCTGAAGGTGCAGGGCCAGGAGCATCTGTCCGTCTACCAGGCGCAGCTGGAGGACGGCCACACCAGCACCGGACAGCGCCACTTCTGCAAGCACTGCGGCACGGCGCTGTGGCTGTACGACCCGACCTGGCCCGAGCTGGTGCATCCGCACGCCGGCGCCGTCGACACCGAGCTGCCCAAGGCGCCCGACGTCACGCACATGATGCTGGAGTTCAAGCCCGACTGGGTCGACGCGCACGTGCGTCCGGCCGACGAGACCAGCGACGACTATCCGAAGGAGTCTCTGGCCGAGTGGCACCGGCGGCACCACCTCGAGAGCTAGGCGGCCTCGAAGACCTGCGGATACGTCCTGGCGTAGAAGCCGTCGACCTCGTCGTGCTCGAGCGCCATGAACGCGCGGAAGCCCGGAACGAGGAAGAAGCCCAGCGCCGACACGACGCTGGCCAGCCCGAAGCCGAGGTAGACGGCGCGCAGGCTCCAGTGCGTCAGCGCCATGCCGGCGATGGCCGGGCCCAGCGTCTGCGAGACCTGGGTCGTCATGATCGCCGCGGCCGACATGCGCGCGCGGAACGCGAGCGGGCGCGCGAGCATGCGGTGCGTCTTGCCGACCAGGGTCGTCGCCGCGCTGGCGAAGCCCATCAGCACGAACATCGCCACCAGCACATGGCGGTCGCTGGTCCAGCCGGCGACGGCGCAGGCCGCGCCGATCAGCGCGGAGCTGCTCACGCGCGTGGCGAAGCGGCCCTGCGCCTTGGCCCACCAGGAGGCCGGGCCCAGCGAGCCCACGAGCAAGCCCAGCGACAGCCCCGCCTCGCACCAGCCCAGCCAGGCCGCCGACAGCCCCAGCGACTGCACCTTCAGCGGCACCAGCATCGTCACGCAGGGCATCATCACCAGCGCCGCGATGAAGTTGCAGATCACCCAGCCGCGTTCCATCGGGATGGCCCAGTTGACGCGCAGGCCGACCCGGAATTCGGTGGCCCACGAGCGCCGGGGAGGCGGCGCCAGCGTGGCGTCGGGCCGCGGCAGCCGCGTGGCCAGCAGCGCGGCAGCGAACAGCAGCAGCGCGCCCAGCCACAGCGTCGGCGCAGTGCCGACCGCCGCGAGCAGGGCGCCGGCGATCGCGGGGCCGATCAGCCGCCCGCTCGCCTGCGCACCCTGCTGCAGGCCCAGCGCGTTCGACAGGGCCGCCGGCGGCACCAGCTCGGTGACGATGCTGTTGGTGGCCGGCTGCACCAGCGCGTTCGCCAGCACCGCGATCGCCGCGATCGCGACGACCACATCGAGCCGGTAGTGCCACAGCGACGCGTAGGCAGCCGTCGCGCCGGCGGACAGGCCGAACCCGAGCAGGCCGACGACCATCAGGCTGCGCTTGGGATGGCGGTCGGCGAACGGCGACAGCAGCGGCAGCGCGACGAACGACATCGCCGATACCAGCACGCCATAGACCGCGAGATCGTGCGCGCCGCCGGACTGCGCGATCCACCACGGCAGCGCCACGGCGCCCACCATCATCGACAGCAGCGTCAGCGCGTCGCTCCACAGGAGCCAGCGAAAGGAGGTGCCCAGCAACGGGTTCTTGAACGGGAACGGCAGAGGCATCCGGCCATGCTAACGGCCGCGCGAGGGCGACCGGACGAACTCAGCTCAGGCGCAGGCCAACGCCTCGGGTTCCTCGGCCTTGGCGAAGAACTTGAAGCTGCGGATGTGGGCGATCAGCGCGGCCTCGTCGTAGGGCTTGCCCATCACGAGGCCGACGCCCACACGCATCGCCTCCTCGCGATGGCGGTCCTCGGCGGACGTGATCATCACCAGCGGAATCTGCTGCGTGCGCGGGTTGCCGCGCAGCGCGTTGACGAGGCCGAAGCCGTCCATCTCGGGCATGTCGACGTCGGTGATCACCAGGTCGGGGCAGCAGTGCTCGAGCTGTTTGAGCGCGTCGATGCCGTCGACCGCGGTGACGACCTGGAAGCCGTGCGCGGCCAGCAAGCGGGTGGACTTCACGCGCACCATCTTCGAATCGTCGACCAGCATCACCAGCGTCTGCTCGGTGGTCTTGAGCACCGTGGGCGCCGCGGGCTTGCGCGGCGCGATCGGGGCCGGACGAACGAGCGGCGTCGTCTTCTCGCCGACGGCCGGCGCCGGCGCGGCGGCGACGGGCTTCGGAAGAATCGGCGTCGTGCGCTCGACCTTGGGCAGGCGGGTGGCCGGCAGGGTCGACGCGAGCTCGGCCGCGGCCTTCGCGGCCTCGGCGGCGCGGCGTTCGGCCTCGACGCGGGCGACGTTCTGGGCCTTCTGGATCGCGGCTTGGCGGCGTGCGGCCTCGGCGGCGATCACGCGTTCGGCCTTGGCGCGCGCGCTGGCGCGGGCGGCCGCGACATCGGTCGCCGCGCTCGCCGGCGGCGCCGCCACCGGCGCGCGGCCGTCGAGCACGCCCTGGCGGGCGGCCAGCTGGGCCGTCCTGGTCGCGCTCTCGCGAGCGGCTTGCGTGTCCGCGGAACGGCGGCGGACGACCACCCGCCAGGCCGCGAAGCCGGCGGCGAAGGCGACGAGGAGCGCGAGAAGAAGGGTGGTCATGAGCGACGTCGCCAGAAAGCTTTTCGGATGCCCTGAGGATAGGGGCAACGAGCCCCGCTGATCCGTGGAAACACCGATGCAATCCGGGGCAGTTCGTGAACTTGTTGTCTGCGGTGCCAGGTCTTGCAGCTTGCGCGCACGGGCCTCGGCTTTGGACGTCTCGCTGACCGCGCGAGATGCGAGCCCTGGCATCGTCCGTTCAGACGACGCGCCGGCACGCAGACCCGAACCCGCCGCTCGACTCACGTGTTCGGCGGTGTGATTTCCGTCACGGCCGCGGCCGCCTCGAGCGCGCGCCACGTCAGGTACAGCCGCGTATCGAACTCGATCTGGTGATAGTCCGCCAGCATGTGTTCGCACAGCGCGTAGAACGCCTTGTCGTGCTCGCGCACCTTCAGATGCGCGAGCTCGTGCACGACGATCATCTGCAGCATCTCGGCCGGCGCGTCCTTGAACAGCGCCGCGACGCGGATCTCGCGCTTGGCCTTCAACTGCCCACCCTGCACGCGCGACACCGCCGTCAGCGTGCCGAGCGCACGCTGGTCGATCTGCAGCCGGTTGTCGTAGGCCACCTTGGACAGCAGCGGCGCGTTGCGCAGGTAGCGCTGCTTCAGCGCCATCGCGTGCTCGTACAGCGCGCCGTCGTTGCGCACGTCGTGGCGTTCGGGATAGCGGCGCGCGAGGTAGTGGCCCAGCGTGCCTTGCGCGATCAGGTGACGCACCTGGGCCAGCGTGGAGTCGGGATAGCCGCCCAGGAAGGGCAGGTCGTGCGGATTGCGGGCAATGTTCACAGTCGCGGGAACCAGTGCGGCACATGCTCGACGGCATCCGCCAGCGAGACGATGACGCCGTGGGCGCGCGCCGCGACATCCGCCGGCGGTTGCTTCATGTCGGGCACGATGACGACGCGCACGCCAGCGGCCTGCGCCGCGCGCGCGCCGTTCTCGCTGTCCTCGAACGCGATGCAGTCCTCCGGCGCGACGTCCAGGCGCGCGGCCGCGAGCAGGTACAGCGCCGGGTCGGGCTTGCCGTGCGTGACCTCGTTGCCGCCGGTGACGCACTTGAAATACTTCAGCACGTCGACGTGGTCCAGCCGATGGCGGATCTCGGCGACGCTGGACGACGACGCCACTGCGCAAGGAATGCCCGCCGCATGCAGCGCCTCGAGCAGCGGCAGTGCGCCCGTCTTGAGCGGAAACACCGGGCCGCCGCCGGCCTGCGGCAGCAACGCGTGGGCCTTGGCGGCCGTCGCGCGCATCGCGGCCTCGCTGCCCATGATCTCGATCAGCATCGCGGTGGACTGCTGCGCGGCCGTGCCGATCACGCGCACGAAGTCGGCCATCTCCAATTTGAAGCCGAGCGCCTTCGCGCCCTCGATCCAGGCGGCCGAGATGGCGCGCTCGGAGTCGATGAGCAGGCCGTCCATGTCGAAAACGGCGGCCTTGAAGGTGCCGGCGCGGATCACTGCATGTGCCAGCCGTGAGACACCGTGATGGACTGGCCGGTCAGCGCGTTCGTCGGGAACGCCGCGAGGAACACCGCCAGTTGCGCGACGTCCTGCACGGTCGTGAACTCGCCGTCGACCGTCTCCTTGAGCATCACGTTCTTGATGACGTCGGCCTCGCTGATGCCCAGCGCCTTGGCCTGCTCGGGGATCTGCTTTTCCACCAGCGGCGTGCGCACGAAGCCCGGGCAGATGACGTTGGCGCGGATCTTGTCCTTCGCGCCTTCCTTGGCGACCGTCTTGGCCAGGCCGATCAGGCCGTGCTTGGCGGTGACGTAGGCCGACTTCAGCGGCGACGCCTCGTGCGAGTGCACCGAGCCCATGTAGATGATGGAGCCGCCCTTGCCCTGCTTGATCATCGCGCGCATCGCGGCGCGCGTGGTCAGGAAGGCGCCGTCGGCGTGGATGGCCATCAGCTTCTTCCAGTCCTCGTACTTGAAGTCGACGATGGGGCTGATGATCTGGATGCCGGCGTTGGAGATCAGCACGTCGACGCCGCCGAACTGCTCGACCACCTTGGCCGTGGCCGCATCGACCGCGGCCTCGTCGGTGACGTTCATCTCGACGGCCATCGCCTTGCCGCCGTTCTTGTTGATCTCGTCGGCCGTGGCCTGCGCCGCGGCCAGCATCAGGTCGGCGATCACGACCTTGGCGCCTTCCTTGGCGTACTCCAGCGCGATCTCCTTGCCGATGCCGCTGGCCGAGCCGGTGATGATGGCGACCTTGTCCTTGAGTTGCATGAGTTTCTCCAGTGGAATTGAAAGTTAGCTAAGCGCGCAGAGGCTCTCGGGAAGCGAGGGTCACCACCCGAGCCTAACCGAGCTCCCCCTCGGGGGGCAGCGACGGGAGGAGCGAGGGGGCGTCATTTCTCCAGGTAATCGTGGGCAACGGTGCCCAGCGGCAGGCAGAGGTCGGCGATGATGTGCACCGTCGACAGGATTTCCAGCACCGGCAGGTCGGCGATCGGCGCCAGTGCGTGGTGGCGCAGATCGAGGCCGCCCGGGCCGGTCCAGGCACCCTTGACGGTCACGTCGGTCAGCGAATACTTGACCAGCTCGCAGATGCGCGGCGTGCCGTCGACGTGCGGGATGATCTTCAGCAGGAAGGCCGGCGCCTCGAGCGCGGCCCTGGCGACGTCGTGGTCCATGTGCTTGTGCTTGAAGCCCATGGTGCCGGTGGCGATGCGGAACTCGCTGTAGTCCAGCGTGCCCATCAGCGTGTCGGTGTGCACGCGCAGGTCGGGCTGGCCCAGCTTCTTCGGGAAGCCCCACAGCTCGCGGCCGGCGGCGATCGGCGGGTGGTCGTTGAGGAACATCGACAGCACGAAGCCGCCATGCTCGCCGTTCAGCGTCACCGGGATCACCTGGCCCGACTCGGTGTAGTCGCCGAAGCCGGTCGAGTCCGGCATGCGGATGAACTCGAACTTGACCACCGGCTCGGCGAGCTGCAGCGGCGCGGGGATCAGCGCGCGCAGCGCGTCCGGATCGGTGCGGTACGAGATGATCAGGTACTCGCGGTTGACGAAGCGGTACGGCCCGGGCGGGAACGCCGGGTTGTGCAGCGGCATCGCAAAGGCGCGTTGTCGCACCTCGTCTTCGGTCATGGCTTGCTTTCGGCGTTGCGGTGCAGCATTTCTAACAGACTCTGCTGAAGAGCCGATGTCGGAGTCCGTCTTTACCCACGAGCGAGGGGAATCGCGGTCACGGCCTGGAGCTGGTCGAACGCCAGTCCATCGACCATGTCGACGACTGTCGCGCCACGCGGCCCGACCTCGATCACCGCGAGGTCGGTGTAGACGCGGCTGACGCAGGCCAGGCCGGTCAGCGGATAGCTGCAGCTCTCGACCAGCTTGCTCTCGCCGCTCTTGGTCAGGTGCTCCATCATCACGAAGGCGCGCTTGGCGCCGATCGCGAGATCCATCGCGCCGCCGACCGCGGGGATCGCGCCCTCGGCGCCGGTGTGCCAGTTGGCGAGATCGCCGCGGGCCGAGACCTGGAACGCGCCCAGCACGCAGATGTCGAGATGGCCGCCGCGCATCATCGCGAAGCTGTCGGCGTGGTGGAAGAACGAGCCGCCGGGCAGCAACGTCACCGGCTGCTTGCCGGCGTTGGTGAGGTCGAAGTCCTCCAGCCCGGGCGCGGGCGCCGGGCCCATGCCGATGATGCCGTTCTCGCTTTGCAGGATCACCTCGCGCCCCGCGGGCAGGTGGTTGGCGATCAGCGTCGGCAGGCCGATGCCGAGGTTGACGACGCTGCCGTCGGCGATGTCCTGCGCGACGCGCGCGGCCATCTGGTCGCGGGTCCAGCGCGGGAGTTTGGTCGACTCGGTCATGTCATGCCGCCTTGAAGCCGCCGCCGCGGGTCGCGGTGCGGGGAATCTTGACCACGCGCTGCACGAACAGCCCCTGGGTGACGACCGCCTCGGGATCGAGCGCGCCGAGTTCGACCACCTCGTGCACCGTCGCGACGGTGCACTTGGCGGCCATCGCCATGATCGGTCCGAAGTTGCGCGCGGTCATGCGGTAGGTGAGGTTGCCCCAGCGGTCGCCGCGCTCGGCCTTGATCAGCGCGACATCCGCGTGGATCGCGTATTCCAGCACCTGCATCCTGCCGCCGATCTCGCGCGCCTCCTTGCCTTCGGCCAGGATCGTGCCGTAGCCGGTGGGCGTGAAGAACGCGCCGATGCCGGCGCCCGCGGCGCGGATGCGCTCGGCGAGATTGCCCTGCGGCACCAGCTCCAGCTCGATCTTGCCTTCGCGATACAGCTTGTCGAAGTGCCAGGAGTCGACCTGGCGCGGGAAGCTGCAGATGATCTTGCGCACGCGTCCCGCGGCCAGCAGCGCGGCCAGGCCGGTGTCGCCGTTGCCGGCGTTGTTGTTGACGACGACCAGGTCGCGCGCACCCTGGTCCATCAACGCGGCGATCAGTTCGTCGGGCAGGCCGGCGGTGCCGAAGCCGCCGATCATCACGGTCGATCCGTCCTTCACGTCCGCGAGGGCCGCGGCCGCGCTTTCTACGATCTTGTCGATCATGGTCTTGCCGCCCGTTCAGTTGGCCTGCAATCTACCAAACGGACCCCGACCCTGGGGCGAAGTGCGACTCTGGCGTCGGCCGGAGGCCACGAGCGTGCGAAATGACCGCCGATTGGCTCGGGAAGTCACTCGAACGGCGCCGAAATGTCGGACCATCCGCAGGTCACAGGACGTTGGCGGCTTATGGCAAGACAGCTGTCGCCTTCCCTGCGAGACTACTCGGCAGTGCGGGGCTCGGCCCGCACCGGACGCACCCAGAGGCGCCCGAGACAGACAACAACGATCTCGGAGACTCTTTTGGACATGCAGATCTGCTCGCCTTCCCGGTTGTCCGCGCTCCTGCTGCTGGGCGCGACGGCCGCGTTGGCCGACACCGTCGTGCCGCCGCCGGCGTGGCCGGCGATCAAGGATTCGCCCGTCGCCCTGGCCACCGACCCGGTGCGCCCGCTGCTGCTGGGCGCGCTGCGCGTGACGCTGGACGCCTCGCCGCTGGCCGACGTCCGCCAGGCGATCGGCGCCGGCGTGAGCCAGCGCCAGGGCAAAGGCACCGACGCGCTCGACTGGCTCTGCTACACCGTGTCCGACGCCGCGACCCTGCAGCGGCTGTGGCTCACGTCGAGCGAACTGGCGCGCGGGCGCATCGACGCGGTCGTCGCGACCGACCTGCCGCCCGGCACCGCGCCGACGCCGCAATGCCCCGACCTGCCGGCGAAGTTCAAGCCCGTGCGCTTCGACGACGGCCTGTGGCTGGGCGGCGTGAGCCCGGAATTGCGCAAGGCGCTGGGCATCCCGGCCAGGAACGGCCCCAACTTCTCCAGCCTGTTCCAGGGCCAGACCGGCAACCTGCAGATGGTCAGCTCGACCGTCATCGAGTTCCGCGGCGGGCGGGCGGTGTCGCTGTACGTGGCGCACTCGACGCAGAACTAGCCGACGCGGCCGTCGGTGCCGGTTCAACGCCGGCTTTGAAGCCCCTTTCCTCGTCTTTTCGCGCTATCGCCGCTGCCCCGGATACGGGATGCTCGCGGCTGACGGTCGGCCCTGGCTCGCGCCTCGGTCGCCGATTCGACAAACGACGAGACCATGATCCGAACCTTCTCCGCAGCGGCCTGTTGCCGACCCGCGGCGCGTTGGCGCGTCGCGGTCGCCCTGGCGTTGGCCGCGCTGGCCCCGGCGGTCGCCGGCGCCGCCGACACGCTGCGCATCGCGGCGTCGCGGGCGCCGGTGTCGCTGCCGCTGTACGTGGCGCAGCGGCGCGGGTTCTTCGCGGACGAGCATCTCGACGTCGTCATCGCCGACTGCACCGGCGGCACGCGCTGCCTGCGCCAGCTGCTCGACGACAAGGTCGACCTGGCAACGACGTCGGAGATGCCCGTCGTGCTGCAGGCCTTCGGGCAGCAGGACCTCGCGATCGTCGCGACGATGGTGCACGCCAGCGACAACCTGAAGCTGATCGCCCGCAGGGCCAGCGGCGTGACGACGAGCGAGCAGCTGGCCGGCCGCAAGGTCGGCGTGATCGCCGGCACGTCGGCGCAGTACGAGCTCGAGACGCACCTGCTCAATGTCGGCATCGACCCGCGCCACGTGACGATGGTGCCGCTGCAGGCCGAGGAGACCGTCGCGGCGCTGCAGTCGGGCCGCATCGACGCGGTCGCGGTGTGGGAGCCGTTCGGCTATGCCGCGCTGCACGGCACCGGCGCCGTCGGGCTGCGGCTGCCGCTCAGCGGCGGCTACATCGAGAGCTACAACCTCGTCGCGCGGCGCGCGCTGTTCGGGCGCGACGACGAGCTCGCCCGCCTGCTGCGCGCCATCGAGCGCGCCGAGCAGTTCATCCAGGCGGAGCCGGCCGAGGCGCAGGCCATCCTGCGCGAGCAACTGAAGCTCGACCAGCACTTCGTCGACTGGGTCTGGGGCGGACTGGGCTTCCGGCTGTCGCTGGACCAGTCCCTGGTCAGCACGATGGAAGGCGAGGTGCGCTGGGCGCAGCGCGAGGGCCACGTCGCCGGCGGCGCGCGGCCCAACGTGCTGACGCTGATCCACGCCGGGCCGCTGAAGTCGGTCAAGCCCGCTGCAGTTGGAACGGGCGGGTGATGCGCATCCGCAACCAGCTCCTCGCGTTCGTCACGGCCTCGGTGTGCACCGGCATCCTGGCCGCGGCGATCGTGTTCGCGGCGGGGCGGCGCGAGGATGCGGCCGGCGACGCCCAGGCGCGCGCGCAGGTGACGGAGCACGAGGTCGCGGGCCTGCTTGCGCTGACGCAGGAGTACGCGCGCTACGCCGAGCCGCGCGCGGCCGAGCAGTGGCGGCTGCGCCATGCGGCGATCGCCGCGGCGCTGCCGGACGATCGCCACGCCGCCAGCAGTCCGGCGCTGGTGGAGCTGCGCGACGTCACGCAGGCGCTGCCCGCGCTGTTCACGCGGCTCGAGGAACTGCCGCCCGGCGACGACGCGTTCACCGCGCGCCGCAAGGAAGCCTTGCTCGACCAGTTGCTGACGAACACGCAGGCGATGAGCGACTACGCCTACCAATGGTTCCAGGATTCGGTGGCGCAGCGCCGCGCGGCGGAGAGCGAATTCCGCTGGATCGCGTTCGCCGTGCCTTGCGCGATGATGCTGATGCTGCTGGCCAGCGGCGTGGTCGTGCTGCGGCGCGTGCTGCTGCCGATGCAGCGGCTCGACCGCGCCGCCGCGGCCATCCGTCGCGGCGACATGACCTTCCGCCTGGACAACACGGCGCAGGACGAGTTCGGCGACCTGTCGCGCGAGTTCGACGCGATGACCGCGGCGCTGATAGCCAGCGACCAGCAGCGCGATCGCTCGGAACAGCAGCTGCGCGACATCACCGACAACCTGCCCGCGCTGGTCGGCTACATCGACCCCGGGCACCAGTACCGCTTCGCCAACGAGAAGTACCGCGAGTGGCTGGGCCACGACCCGTTCAGCATGGTCGGCCGCCACGTGGCCGAGGTGCTGGGCGAGGGCGCGTACGCGGCGATGAAGGGCCACCTCGACAAGGCGCTGGCCGGCGAGCGCGTGCAGTGGGCGCGCAGCTTCCGCCGCGACGGCGTCGAGCGCCACCTGCTGGCGGAATACATTCCCGACGTCGCTCCCGACGGCATCGTTCGCGGCTGCTACACGCTGACGGTGGACATCACCGAGCGCCGCGCCGCCGAGCTCGAGATCGCGCGCAGCGAGCAGCGCATGGCCGATCTCACCAACGCGATTCCCGCGATGGTGGGCTACTTCGACATGGACGAGACCTGCCTCTACGCGAACGACGCCGGCCTGCGCTCGCTGGGTGTCGAGCGCGCGCGCATCCCCGGCATCAGCATGCGCGAGGCGCTCGGCGAGACGGTCTACGCGCTGCACGAGCCCTATGTGCGCGAGGCCTTGCAGGGCCGGCGCTCGCGCCTCGAGGGCAAGCTGGAATTCGCGGGTCGCCCCGCGCACTTCCAGGCGCACCTGATCCCCGACCGCAGCGACGGCGGCGCGCAGCGCGGCTTCTACCTGATGACCTTCGACATCACCGCGCTGAAGGAGGCCGAGGCGCGGCGCGCGAAGGTCGAGGGCCAGCTGCGCGCGATCACCGACAACCTGCCTGTCGCCATCACCTACCTCGACGACGAGCAGCGCTACCGCTTCGTCAACCGTACCGGGCTGGAGTGGCTGTGCCGCCCGGCCGACAAGGTCATCGGCCAGCGCATCGGCGACATCCTGCGGCCCGTCGCCTACGAGAGCCGGCGCGAGAACATCGAGATGGGCCTGACCGGCAAGCGCGTCACGTTCGAGGCCGAGGCGATCACCGGCGACGTCGCTCGCACCCTGCACTGCGTCTACATCCCCGACATCGAGTCCGACGGCCGCGTCGCCGGCCTGTACGGCCTGGCCACGGATGTCTCGGCGCTGAAGAACGTCGAGAAGCAGCTGAGCCGGCTGGTGCGCTCGGACGTGCTGACCGGCGTCGCCAATCGCTACCACTTCAACGAGACGTTCCCGCTCGCGCTGTCGCGCGCGCGCCGCGCGATGTCCGGCCTCGCGCTGATGTATCTGGACATCGACCACTTCAAGGGCATCAACGACAGCCTGGGCCACGCCGTCGGCGACGAGGTGCTGAAGGCGTTCGCGGCGCGCCTGCAGCAGAGCGTGCGAACCACCGACACCGTCGCGCGGCTGGGCGGCGACGAGTTCGTGGTCATCCTCGAGGGCATCGCCAACGCGCGGGAGCCGCAGATTGTCGCGCGCAAGATCGTCGACAACGTCACGCGTCCGCTGCAGGTCGAGAGCCGCACGCTGACGATCACCACCAGCATCGGCATCGCGTTCCGCCGCGCGATCGTCGCCGCCGACGCGGCCACCGCCGAGACGCTGATCGGCCGCGCCGACGCCGCGCTCTACGCCGCCAAGAAGGCCGGGCGCAACACGTGGCGCGTGATGGCGGACGACGTGTTGATCGAAGCGGAGGACGCCGCATGACCACGGGGACGCGATCGTCCGCCAGCGCGCGCGCGGCGCGGCGCGCGCTCGTGGGCGCGGCCTGGACGATCGCGTGGATGCTCGTGTGGGGCTGCATGCTGACCATGTTCGCCAACCGCGCGCACGCGGCGCCGTTGACGCTGGCCGTGTCGTCGGGACCGGTGTCGCTGCCGATCTACGTGGCCGAGGCGCGCGGCTTCTTCAAGGACGAGGGCCTGGCGCTGCGCCTGCGCGAATGCGCCAGCGGCCGCGAGTGCTACCAGTGGCTGGCCGACGGCCAGGTCGACGTCGCGACCGCCGCCGAGCTGCTCGTGGCCACCGGGAGCGCGACGCATCGCGAGCTCGCGATCATCGCGACGATCAGCGCGTCGTCGACCCAGATCAAGCTGGTCGCGCGCCGCAGCGCGAAGATCGCCGAGGCGCCGCAGATCCGCGGCAAGCGCATCGGCACGGTGCTTGGCAGCTCGGCGCAGTACTTCCTCGACAACTGGCTCGTCTACAACGACATCGACCCCGGCTCGGTGACCGTCGTCGGGCTGGCGCCGGACAAGCTCAGCTCCGCGCTGCTGGCGCGCGACGTCGACGCCATCGCGATCTGGGAGCCGCTGGCGTCGTCGGCCGCGCTGGCGCTGGGCGGCGACGTCGTCACGTTCACCAGCCCGCGCGTGTACACGCAGCACTTCAACCTCGTCGCCGCGCGGCCCGTGCTCGAACGCCGCGAGGACGACGTCGCGCGCCTGCTGCGTGCCCTGATGCGCGCGCAGCGTGCGATCCAGGCCGAGCCCGACGCGGCGCGCGCGCTGCTGGCCGCGCGCCTGCACCTGCCGCCCGCGCTCGTCGCGACGGTGATGGACAACCAGGACTACCGCCTGCGCCTCGACCAGTCGCTCGTGACCACGATGCAGAGCGAGGGACGCTGGGTCGCGCGCACGGCCGGTGTCCCGCGCGCGAGCATCGACGTGCTGCGCGCGATCGATCCGGCGCCGCTGCATCGCGTCGACGCCGCGGCCGTGGGGCTGGTGCAATGACGGCGACGATGCCGATCGACGAATCGCGGCGGCTGGCCGCGTTGCACGAGCTGGGCGTGCTGGACACCTCGCCCGAGGCCGCGTTCGACACGATCACGCGCACCGCCGCGCAGCTGTGCGGCGTGCCGATCGCGTTGATCTCGCTGGTCGATGCGCATCGCCAGTGGTTCAAGTCCAACCACGGGCTGCCGGGCGCCTCGGAGACGCCGCGCGAGGTGGCGTTCTGCGACCACGCGATCCGCGACGAAGCACTGTTCGAAGTGCCCGACGCGACGCGCGACCCGCGCTTCGCCGACAACCCGAACGTCACCGGCGATCCCGGGGTGCGGTTCTACGCCGGCGCGCCCATCGTGATGCCGGGCGGCGAGCGCATCGGCACCGTGTGCGTGATCGACCGCATGCCGCACCAGCTCGACGAGCACCAGCGCGCGATGCTGCTGAGCCTGGCCGCGATCGTCGGCGCGATGCTGACCCAGCGCCGCCAACTGCTCGCCGCCACCAGCCTGCTGGCCGACAGCGAGCAGCGCGTGCGCCGCCTGTACGAGGCCACGCCGGCGATCCTGCACTCGATCGGGGCGGACGGCCGCATCCTCAACGTCAGCGACCGCTGGCTCGCGCTGATGGGCTACGAGCGCCACGAGGTCGTGGGCCGCGCGTCGGCGGAATTCCTCACGCCGGCGTCGCGGGCGCACGCGCGCGACGTCGTGCTGCCGGCGTTCTTCCGCAACGGCTTCTGCGACCGCGTCGAGTACCAGTTCCTGCGCCGCGATGGCAGCGTGATCGACGTGCTGCTGTCGGCCGTGCTGGAGCACGACGAGGGCGGCCTGGCGGCGCGCTCGCTGGCGGTGCTGGAGGACGTGACCGCCACGAAGGCGTTGCAGAAGGAGCTGGGCCGCACGCACGCGCACCTCGACGCCGTCGTCGACAACATGCCCGCGCTCGTCGGCTACTGGGATCGCGATGCGGTGACGCGCTTCGTCAACCGCGACTTCCAGGCCGCCGTGGGCCTGCCCACCGACGGCCTGATCGGGCGCCGGCTGGGCGAGATCCTCTCCGCCATCGACGCCGTCGGCTACGCCACGCTGGAGCCGCGCATCGAGGCCGTGCTGGGCGGGCGCCGGCAGGAATTCGAGTGGGCGATGCTCACCACCTCCGGCCTGCGCCAGCTGCGCGTCACGCTGGTGCCGGCGCGGCCCTTCGACGACGAGGTCGACGGCTTCTACGGCACGTGGTTCGACATCACCGGCATGAAGTCGCTCGAGCTGCGCCAGCGCAACAGCGAGCAGCGCTACCGGCTGCTGTTCGACCACCTCCCGAGCGGCCACGCGCTGCACACGATCGAGGTCGACGAGGCCGGCACGCCGGTCAACTACCGCTTCGTCGCGATGAACACGGCGTTCAGCACGATGCTGGGCATCGCCGCGGCGACGGCCGTGGGCGCGCGCGCCACGGACGTCTTCCCGGGCATCGCCGCCGATCCCGCCGACTGGATCGGCCGCTTCGGCCGCGTCGCCCTCACCGGCGAGCCCGCGCGCTTCGAGCAACTGAGCGCCTCGGGCCGCTGGTGGGACATCGTGGCCTACCGCCCGGTGCAGGGCCAGTTCGCGGTGATCGCGCAGGACATCTCCGAGCGCAAGCGGCTCGAGGCGGAGGTGGCGCAGTTGCGAGCCCGCATCGGCGCGGCCTGACCCCGAGGCGCCGCGAAGGGTTTGCACCGGTTCGCCGCGCGCGCATTCGAGGGTCAACTCGGACGACGCCACGGCCTCGCCCGACGGACGATGGCTGTTGCGTCAACCGGGCATCGAGGAGACAGCCATGAAGAACAGCCATCGGATCCTGGTCGCCATCGCGACGGCCTCGGCTTGTATCGCGGCACAGGCCGACGTCTTTCCGAAGGAGTCGCTGATCAAGAACGACCGCCACGACGTCGCCGGCGGCCACGGCACGGTCTACGGCGAGTACGCGTTCACGCGCGACAAGGCGCTGAAGGACCAGGCCATCAAGGAGGTGAGCTGGCTGCGCCTGATGCCCGGCGATTCGATCGGCTACCACCAGCACGTCACCAACGAGGACGTCTACGTGATCGTCTCCGGCGAGGGCGTCTTCAAGGACAAGGACGGCAAGGACAAGCCCGTCAAGGCCGGCGACGTCGCCATCGTGCGCAAGGGCGAGTCGCACGGCATCGCCAACACCGGCAAGGAGCCGCTGGTGTTCGTGGACGTCATCTCGGAGCAGTAGCCGACGCGATTCCGACCCGCGCCTGCGCCACGCGCGTGCGCGTCGCTCTACATCAGGGCCCGGAACTCCTGGACAGTCTTGACGGCGGTGCTGGTCATGAGGCGATCCCTATACTGCCCGTCAGGGATTTCAGCATTGGAGCATTCGATGGTTCGTTGGCACAGGATGTCGGGCGTGGCCTGCGCGCTGGCGCTCGCGCACGCGGCGGCGGGAGCGGCCGTCGGCGCCGCCGTGGCGCAGGACCTGACGAAGAAGTCGGGCTTGTGGCTGCAGCTGGACTCGCTCGGCGCGCAGGTGCGGGCCGGCATGGCGAGCTCGCTGGCCAAGAGCGGCGATCCGCAGGCCGAGGCCACGCGGACGCGCCTGCTGGCCTGCGCGGACACGGCCTACGGCGCGGACGCGATGCGCGCGACGGCCGTCGACGCCGTGGCCGGCGCGCTGCAGCCGGCGGACGTGCCCGCGCTGCTGGCGTGGTACGACAGCGCGCTCGGCCGCAAGGTCGCCGGCATGGAAGAGGCCTCGACGGCGCAGGTGCCCGATCCCGCGGAACGCCTGCGCCGCGGCGAACAGGCGCTGCGCACGGCGTCCGCCGGACGCAAGGCGGCGCTGCAGGCGATCCTCACCGAGGCGCGCTCGGTCGACATCATGGCCGACACCGTCATCGAGTCGGCGATCGCGGTCCGGCAAGGCACCGCCAGCGTCGACGGGACGGCGACCGCGAGCGCGATCGCCGACATCAAGGCCGACCTGTCCGCCAGGCGTCCCCAGCTCGTGGCGCGCTACAGCCAGATGGCGCTGCCGGCCTACGCGTTCGCGTACGCGGGCCTCGATGACGACGAGCTCAAGCGCTACGCCGACTATCTCGCGGGTGACAGCGCGAAGGCCTACAACGACGGCACGGTGCGCGGCGTCGCGCGGGCGCTGAGCGCTGGGTCGGTGACGCTGGACCGCTGCCTGAAGGACGCGGCCGCCAAGCCCTGACCGCCGCGGCTACTCGTCGGCCGACACCGCGCGGCAGACCAGGCTGTGCCCGTGCGCGTGCGCGTCACGCGCGATCGCGGCCGCCACCGCGTCGGCGCGCGCGCGGTCGGCCAGCGGCAGCAGGACGCCGCCGCGCGTGTGGATCTGCATCGCCACGGCGCTGGCACCGGCCTGGTCGAAGCCGAGGTGGGCCTGCAGCATCGCGACGACGAATTCCATCGGCGTCGTGTCGTCGTTGAGCATCTCGATGCCCGAACGGAAGCCTTCGGGCCGCAGTCCGGCGATCGTCAGCAGGCGCGTGGAAGGATCGAACAGCGGCGAGGCGGCATGCTGCGCCGCGAGCGGATGCGCCTCGTTGCGGGCCACGTGCCGGTACAGGCCCCAGAGGACGCTGCCGTCGGTCTGCGTGCCGCTCAGGGTACGGCCCGGCAGCAGGTTGATCAGGAACACCATCATGTTGACCCAGGTGAACGTGGTGACGACGGCCACGGCGAACGGTGTGTGCGCGTGCCCGAAGATGGCGACGCCTGCGAGCGTCAGCAGCAGAAGCAGGATCTGCACCGCGAGGCCGGCGGAATAGACCAGCCAGGTGTCGCGCGGGCGCCGCGTCATCTGCAGCCGGCAGAAGCCACCGACGGCCGACAGCTCGACCGAATAGACGCGCAGGCCGAGCGCATGCGCCACGGCCGCGTGGCCGCACTCGTGCAGCGCGAACAGCGCGGCGTAGGCGAGGCAGTAGCCCGCGATGCCCGGCAGGCCCGCGCCCGCGATGAGCGCGAGAAAGGCGCCGGCCAGGAAGAACGACCGGCGGACGAAGACGGGGACGCCGGCGATCGTGGCGAGCCTGAATCCGTTCGCGTGTTCGGCAGCCTGCGCCGGCTGGGCGGCGGCGGGGGTCGAGGCCTCGGCAGGCGCCGACGGACGCCGCAGCACGAGGCCGGCGCGCCTGGCGAGCAGGTCGATCGCGGCGGAGAAGACGACGACGCAGGCAAACCACTTCAGCAGGCTGCGGTCATCGTGCAGCCAGGCCCCGAGCGTCGACTGCGGCTCCAGTTCACGCAGGAACAGCCCGGAGAACATCGCCACCACCTGGATGACCAGCAGCAGCCAGCCAGTGCGCGTGTAGGTCAGCGGCGCGTGGTACGGCCCGCTGCGCGGCTGGCGACGGCGAGTCCAGACGAAGAACGGCAGGCACATCAGCGCGCACAGGACGACTGAACCAACCAGGAATCCGACAATGACCATGGCGCTTTCGGAGAAGGCCGCCGGGAGCGGCGGCCGTCAGGAAGACACGCCGTCATTGTGCAACCCATCGGTGTCCCGGCGCCAGGGCGTGTTCACACTGATGCGAGCCCACGCCGGCGGCCTGGTTCGAGAAGCATCCGCCGGTGGACGCGGGGCGCGAGGCCGGCCGCGTCCTGCGCTCAGGCCGCTTCCGGCGCCGCCTTGGTCTTGCGCGCCGGGCGCGCGGCGGCTTTCTTCGCGGCCGGCTTCTTGTCGGCGACGGTCTTCGTGGCCGCGGTCTTGCGGGCACGCGGCGTCTTGGCAGCCACGACCGGCGCGGGAGCGTCGACCGGTGCCGCGGCCGGCGCCGGCGCTTCGGCGGCCGCCTGCATCGTCGGCGCCTGGCCGGCGTTGTTGCGGGACGCATTGCCGCGACCGCCGCGTCCGCCGCGATTGCCGCGCCGCTGGCCCGCTTCGCGCGGCGCCGCGATGTCGACGTCCGTGGCGGCCTCGTCGGTGACGTAGGTGTCGGCGTCCGGCGCGGGCTCTGACGGCGGATTGACCGTGCGTCCGGCCTGCGACGCGCGCGCGGCGTCCGCGAAGCGCTCGGCCGCGTCGTCGTCCTCCTCGTCGGCGTACGGCAGCGGCGCCTGCTGGGGCGGCTCGACCGCCGGGGTCGGTTCGAAGTCATGGCGCTTGGGCGCGTTGGCGCGACCGCCGCGAGTCCGGCCACCGCGGCCACGCGGCTCGCGCGCCTCGGCCTCGCCGGCGCGATGGACCACCGGCAGCACCTCGGGCGCGGCCGGCGCCGCGTCCGCGCTCGACGACGACGCGGACTCCGCGCCGCCGCTGCGGAACACGAAGGCATTCGACTTCTCGTCGCGGCCCATCTTCAGGAAGCCGCGCGCCTGCATCTCCTCGAGCAGGCCGCCGAAGCTGCGGAAGCCGTAGTACGACTCGCTGAAATCGGGCTTGCGGCGCTTGATGGCTTCCTTGAGCACCGAGGCCCAGATCTTGCCGCCGTCGCCGCGCTCGGAATAGAGCGCCTCGAAGGTCTGCAGCGCCATTTCGACGCCCTTGGTGCGGCGCGCCTCGGCTTCGTCGCGGCGCTTGCTCTCCTCGGTGTTCGCGGCGGGCGCGGCCGGCCGGCGGCTCGCGGGCGCGGGCGGACGCGCCTCGCGCCGGCTCGACTGGCGACCGCTCTCGCGCACCAGGTCGTCGTAGAAGATGAATTCGTCGCAGTTGGCGGTGAGCAGGTCGGAGGTCGACTGCTTGACGCCGACGCCGATCACCTGCTTGTTGTTCTCGCGCAGCTTCGACACCAGCGGCGAGAAGTCGGAGTCGCCGCTGATGATGACGAAGGTATTGACGTGGGCCTTGGTGTAGCAGAGGTCCAGCGCATCGACGACGAGGCGGATGTCGGCCGAGTTCTTGCCCGACTGGCGCACGTGCGGGATCTCGATCAGCTCGAAATTGGCCTCGTGCATCGTCGACTTGAAGCCCTTGTAGCGCTCCCAGTCGCAGTACGCCTTCTTGACGACGATGCTGCCCTTGAGCAGCAGGCGCTCGAGCACCAGCTTGATGTCGAACTTCTCGTGCTGCGTGTCGCGCACGCCGAGCGCGACGTTCTCGAAGTCGCAGAACAGCGCCATGCTGGTGATGTCGGCGGAGGTGGCCATGTTGTTTGTCCGTTCTTGGTGTGTTCTTGTAGAGGGGTCGCGAGCGCGTCACGCGCGGGTGCGCGCCTCGGGCCAGGTCGAGTAGGGAGACGTGGCCAGGCTGGAGTTGAAGTAGCGCGCATCATGCGTCACCTCGGCGCCCAGCCAGCCGGGCCGCTCGAACGGCGCGTCTTCGGCGGGGAGTTCGATCTCGGCGACCACCAGCCCTGCATTGTCGCCCTGGAACTCGTCGATCTCCCATTTCGCGCCGGCATGTTCGATGACGCGCCGCGTCTTGCGCACGATCGGACCGTCGCACAGCGCCAGCAACTGCTCGGCGTCGGCCACGGGAATCGCGTACTCGAACTCCGCGCGCGTCGCGCCGACGCTGACGCCCTTGATCGTGAGCCACGCCTCGTCCCGCACGATGCGCACGCGCACCGTGCGCTGCTTGTCGCGGTTGAGATAGCCCTGCGCGTACGGCACGGCCGGCGCGGCGCGCCAGCCGTCGCCGACGACCAGGAACTTGCGTTCGATCTCGATGCCCATGCGTGGCTCCGTGCTTGTCCAGGCCCCATTGTCGCGGCGCGGGACGGTAGAGTCGCGCTCATGAACAAGTTGACCAAGGATCGCCTCGGCGGCGCGTTGCTGCTGGCGACCGGTGCGGCGGCCGTGCTCGCCGGCAGCGGCTATGGCCTGGGCACGCTGCGCCAGATGGGCTCGGGCTTCTACCCGGTGGTGCTGGGCGTGCTGCTGGCGCTGATCGGCGTCGTGCTGCTCGCCACCGCGACGCGCGCGCCGGACGCCCATCTCGCGACGGCGCCCGCCGAGACGGCGCACCTGGCGGGGCCCGTCGTGCAGTGGCGCGGCTGGCTGTGCATCCTGGGCGGCGCGCTCGCCTTCGTCGTCCTTGGACAGCACGGCGGGCTGGTGCCGGCGTCGTTCGTGTCGGTGTTCGTCGCGGCGCTCGGCGACCGCAACAACAGCGTGCGCGACGCGGCGCTGCTGGCCGCGCTGATGACCATCCTCGGCGTCGTCGTCTTCCACTACGGCCTGCATTTGCTGCTTCCACTCTTTCAGTGGTGAGACCATGCACGACAGCCTGATGCAACTGATGTACGGCTTCGGCGTCGCGCTGCAGCCGGAGAACTTCATGTGGTGCGTGTTCGGCGTGCTGGTGGGCAACCTGATCGGCGTGCTGCCCGGCATGGGGCCGCTGTCGACGATCTCGATGCTGCTGCCGCTGACCTACGTCATCGCGCCGGTGCCGGCGATCCTGATGCTGGCCGGCATCTTCTACGGCTCGCAGTACGGCGGCGCGATCGGCGCGATCCTGCTGAACCTGCCGAGCCATCCGCCGCATGCGGTCACCTGCCTGGACGGCTATCCGCTGACGCTGCAGGGCAAGGGCGGCACGGCGCTGGGCATCACGATGATGGCGTCGTTCTTCGCCGCGTCGGTGGGCATCGTCGTGATGATCTTCCTGTCGCCGCTGCTGGTGCAGGCGGCCAACAGCTTCGGGCCGGCCGACACCTGCGCCATCATGCTGCTGGGCCTGCTGGCCGGAGCGACCATGGCGCGCGGTTCGCCGCTGAAGGGCGTGGCGATGACCATCTTCGGCCTGCTGTGCGGCGCCGTCGGCACCGACGAGATGACCAGCACCGCGCGCTACACGCTGGGCGTCACCGAGCTGCGCGACGGCATCGAGCTGGGCGGCCTGACGATGGGGCTGTTCGGCATCGCCGACTTCCTCGTCAGCGTCAACCGCACGACGATCAGCCCGTCGCGCGCGCGCGTCCGCATGCGCGACATGCGCCCGAGCCGCGCGGAGATGAAGCAGGCGTTCTGGCCGATGCTGCGCGGCACCGGCGTGGGCACGCTGTTCGGCGCGCTGCCCGGCACGGGCCCGACGATCACCACCTTCATCGCCTACGCGCTGGAGCGCAAGTGGTCGAAGACGCCGGAGCGCTTCGGCAAGGGCGCGCTCGAGGGCGTCGCGGCGCCGGAGGCCGCGTCGCACTCGAAGACGCAGGTCGACTTCATCCCGACGATGTCGCTGGGCATTCCCGGCGACGCCGTGATGGCGCTGATCCTGGGCGCGCTGATCATCAAGGGCATCCAGCCCGGGCCGCAGCTGATCTCCGACCACCCCGACATCTTCTGGGGCCTGATCGCCAGCTTCTGGATCGGCAACGTGCTGCTGGTGATCCTCAACGTGCCGCTGATCGGCGTCTGGGTGCGCCTGCTGCAGGTGCCGTACCGCTTCCTGTTCCCGTCGGCGCTGTTCTTCATCGCGGTGGGCGTCTACTCGACGCGCAACAACCTGTTCGACGTGGTGATCGTCGCGGCCTTCGGCGTCATCGGCGCGATCCTGCTGGCGCTCGAGTTCCCGCTGTCGCCCATCGTGCTGGGCTTCGTGCTGGGGCCGATGCTGGAGCCGAACTTCCGCCGCGCGATGCTGCTCTCGCGCGGCGAGCTGTCGGTGTTCGTCACGCGGCCGGTCGCCGCGGGCTTCATCGCCGCGAGCGCGCTGCTGGTGATGGTGCAGGTCATGGCCTGGTGGCGCGGGCGCGGCAAAGTCGTCTAGCAGACTCAGGGTCAACGCCGTGTCGCCGCCGCTTCCCGCTGTGCAGAATGGAAACGTTCCCAAACGGACCCGAGGCTGCCATGTCCCCGCTGCGCATTCCGTTCCTGGTCGTCACGTGCCTGCTGCCGATCGTGGCGACCCACGCCGCGCCGCCCGCGAAGGCCTTCGGCACGCGCGAGCAGATGCGCGAGTGCATGGCCATGGACGATGCGTTGAAGGCGCGCTGGCACGCGATCGAGGTCGCAGCGGCCGAACACAACAGGAAGTTCGACGCCAACGATGCCGAGGACGCGCAACTGGTGGAAATGAAGGCCAAGCTCGATCGCAGCGACAAAAACGCCATTTCTGCGTTCAACAAGGCGGTGCAGGAGCACGGGCAGCATGTTCAACAGGTCAACCAGGAAGCGGCGGACGAAGAAGTGATCGCCAAGGCCTATGCCGCCGACCGCGCCGCCGCGGATGACCAGTGCGCGAGCCTGACCTGGCGCCCGGCCGACGTCGATGCGGTGAGCAGGGAGCGCAAGAAGGCCGCCGCGCAAGCCGCGTCCGGCGCCCTCTAGAGCGCCAGCACCATCCGCGCCGCGTCGCCCACGCGCAGGCGCGCGCCCGCGGCGCCGCGCGCGTAGATGCCGAACACCGTCGCGCCCGGCCGGCGTTGCTGCGACAGGCGGGTCAGGGTGGCGGCGCTCATGAATGCGCCGACGATGGCTCGGGTACAGTCGAATTTCAACAGCCCCCGGCCCTCCCATGACAGTTCGCGTCCTCACCGGCATCACCACCACCGGCACTCCGCACCTCGGCAACTACGTGGGCGCCATCCGCCCGGCCATCGCCGCCAGCAAGCGTGCGGACGTCGAGAGCTTCCTGTTCCTGGCCGACTACCACGCGCTGGTCAAGTGCGACGACCCGGCCCGCGTGGAGGAATCGCGCCTGGCGCTGGCCGCCACCTGGCTGGCCGCGGGGCTGGATCCGGCGCGCGTCGTGTTCTACCGCCAGAGCGACATCCCCGAGATCCCGGAGCTGAACTGGCTGCTCACGTGCATCACGCCCAAGGGCATGATGAACCGCGCCCATGCCTACAAGGCCGCGACCGACGCCAACGCCGGCGGCGAGCCCGACGACGGCATCAACATGGGCCTGTTCTGCTACCCGGTGCTGATGTCGGCCGACATCCTGATGTTCAACGCGCACCAGGTGCCGGTGGGCAAGGACCAGGTGCAGCACATCGAGATGGCGCGCGACATCGCGCAGCGCTTCAACCACATGTTCGGCCAGGGCCAGCCGCTGTTCACGCTGCCCGAGGCCGTCACCGAGGAGGCGATGCAGCTGCTGCCGGGGCTGGACGGCCGCAAGATGTCCAAGAGCTACGACAACGCGATCCCGCTGTTCGACGGCGGCGCCAAGAGCCTGGCCGCGGCCATCGCGCGCGTGGTCACCGACTCGAAGCTGCCCGGCGAGCCCAAGGATCCCGACGCCTCTCACCTGGTCACGCTGTTCGACGCCTTCGCGACGGTCGACGAGCGCTCCGCGTTCCGCGCCGAGCTGCGCGCCGGCCTCGGCTGGGGCGAGGCGAAGAAGCGGCTGCACGACGTGATCGACCGCGAGATCGGCCCGATGCGCGCCAAGTACGAGGAGTTCATGGCGCACCCGGAGCTGATCGAGGAGCAGCTGCTGATCGGCGCGAAGAAGGCGCGCGCCATCGCCGGGCCCTTCCTGCAGACGCTGCGCGAGGCCGTCGGCCTGCGCCGCTTCCGTCCGCTCGCCGCCGCGCCGGCGCCAGCTGCCAAGGCCGAGGGCGTGGCGCTGGCTACTTTCAAGCAGTACCGCGAGGGCAACGGCCAGTTCTATTTCAAGCTGGTGGGCGCCGGCGACACGCTGCTGCTGCAGAGCGCCGCCTTCGCCCAGGGCCGCGACGCGGGCGTCTGGGTCGGCCGCTTCAAGAAGGAAGGCGCCGCGGCGCTCGAAGGCGCGCCGGTGACGCTGGCGGCCGACGCGGCGACGGTGCGCGCGGCGCTGGACCGCTTCCTGGATGTCGAGTAAGCCTGCGTAAAGACGGCCGGCCGCGGCTGCACAGCGGGCCTAAAGTGGAGCAACATTCCACCTTCGGCGGCACGACCCGGAACGGCGTTTGCCGCAATTGTTCCGTGATGGCTACGCTCGGCCGCCACACATCCAGAAGCGAGGTTTCGTCATGATCAGCCTTCATGCCACTCCCCACACCGCGCGCCTCGTGCTGGGCACGCTGGCCGCCGTCGTGCTGCTTGCCGCCATGTCGGCGGTGGCCGCGAGCACGCCCATCACCAGCGACCAGTTCGCGCCCGGCTGGCAGGATCGCGCCAAGCCGTTGATCAACATGGGCATCGCGCGCATCGTCGACAAGAACAGGTGGTACGTACCCGGCATCCTGCCGCGCGGCGAGTACGTGCTGGTGCAGCGCCAGGGCGACAAGGCCGAGCTGATCGACGGCTACCGCTTCACGGTCAAGGGCAACATCGCCGACCAGTACATCTTCGTGACGCCGGGCTACAGCAACGTGGAAGCGCTGCCGGTGGCGGACGTGCCCGCGCTCAAGGCGCAGGCGCCCAGTGGAGCCGCCGCGTTGCAGTAAGCGCGACGCGGGAGCAAGCCGGCCGGTGCCGCGCGCGCCGTCAACTTCGGTATGCTGACGGCATGCCGCTAGACACCCTCCATTTCCAGACCGGCGACTCGCCGAAATCAACCATCATCATCCTGCACGGTCTCGGCGCGAGCGCGACCGACTTCGTGCCGGTCGGCCGCCAGTGGAACCTGCGCGCCATCGGCGACGTCCGCTTCGTCTTCCCGGATGCGCCGGTGCGGCCGGTGACGATCAACGGCGGCATGCAGATGCCGGCCTGGTACGACATCCTGGGCGTCGACCTCGTCCGCCGCGAGGACGAGAAGAGCCTGCGCGAATCGGCCGCCGACGTGCAGGCGCTGATCGACCGCGAGGTCGCGCAGGGGATCCCGGCATCGCGCATCGTGCTGGGCGGCTTCTCGCAGGGTTGCGCGATGACGCTGCTGGCCGGCCTGCGCGCCCCGCAGCGCCTGGCCGGGCTGCTGGGGATGTCCGGCTACCTGCCGCTGGCCGCCAAGACGGCCGTCGAACGCAGCGAAGCCAACCGCGACGTGCCGGTCTTCCTCGCGCATGGCCGCATGGATCCCGTCGTCCCGTACGCGCGCGGCACGGAGACGCGCGACACGCTCGTCGCGCTGGGGCACCCGGTGGAGTGGCACGAATACCCGATGCAGCACTCGGTCTGCCAGGAGGAGATCGACGACATGCAGGCGTGGCTGCTGAAGGTGTTGGCCTAGAAAAGCTGCGGCTGGGAGGCCGCCCCCGGCTCGACGACGACGGGGTCGCCGACGAAGATCAGCCCGCCGTGGACCACGCGCGCCGTCGTGCCGCCGTGTCCGCGCATCGCGTTGTAGCCGCCGGGGCCGAGCAGGGCCTCCATCTTCGAGCATGGGTCGCACGGCCCGGTGACGACGATCAGCACGTCGGGGCCGAGGCGCACCTGCAGCCGCTGGTCGGCGAACAGGCCCAGCTGCGCGAGCAGGTTGACGCCGGAGACGACCAGGTTGCGCCGCAGGTCGGCGGCGGCGACGTCGTGGCCGCTCCACAGCCGGATCAGCGGCAGGTGCTCGGCCTGGATCAGCGTGACCTGGCGCTTGCCGCCGCCGGGCCGGCTGGGCGGCTTGGCCGCGCCGCGGTCGCCCTCGAGGCCGCGATCGACCAGCGCGCGGGCGGAAGGCACCGACACGGCCGCCTCGTCGCGGCCGGGGCGCAGGTAGATCGCCTCGATGCGGCCCGCGCGAGGGAAGCGCGCCGTCAGCGCACGCAGGTCGTCCATCGAACGCAGGTCCTGGCGCGCGGCCCGGCGGCGCCGGGCGCGCGCCGGGGCGTCACAGCGGCTTCTTCGCCAGCTTGCCCTTGGGCAGCACGGACGTGACCGGCGGGGTCGGGCGGTCGGAGCCGGCGGCCTTCGGCGGGGCGGCGTCCTTCTTCGGTTTCTTGTCGTTCTTGCTGGCGCGTTGTTCCTTGCCCATGGCGGTGACTCCGGTTGGTGGATGATGACTTCGGCCGAAATGGTAAGCCATTGCGCGATCGCGTGAAGCGTCGCCCGGTCATTTCAGCAAACTCTGCAGTCGAGCTGACATGTTTTCCGTCATCCGCTTTTGCGGGCTCCGCCGCTCGACAGTGGATCGCCCGAACTGTCGGGCATGCAGTTTGCCAAAACCGTCGCCAGGCGCGGCCGGCCGTCCGACCCGCCCGCATCACCCGAGGGAGGCGTTCCGTGCCGGCTCCTCGTCCTAACACTTGACTGCAACGGCCCGAAGGACCGAACGACATGGCGCGCCCCAAGAAACCCGCGAAGACGAGCGTCCCCGAAGGGCCGGCCCTGGCCAAGGCGGCCACCGGCATCCAGGGCCTGGACGAGATCACCGGCGGCGGCCTGCCGCGCGGCCGGCCCACGCTGCTGTGCGGCTCGGCCGGCTCCGGCAAGACGATGCTGGCCGCCGAGTTCCTCGTGCACGGCGCGCTGGACTACGACGAGCCCGGCGTGTTCATGATGTTCGAGGAAAGCGCCGAGGAGCTGGCGCAGAACCTGCGCTCGCTGGGCGTCGACCTCGACAAGCTGCAGCGCCAGAAGAAGATCGCGCTGGACCACGTCCACATCGAGCGCAACGAGATCCAGGAGACCGGCGAGTACGACCTCGAGGGCCTGTTCATCCGCCTGGGCCACGCGATCGACACCATCGGCGCGAAGCGCGTCGTGCTCGACACCATCGAGGCGCTGTTCTCCGGCCTGCCCAACCACGCCGTGCTGCGCGCGGAGCTGCGCCGGCTGTTCCGCTGGCTGAAGGATCGGGGCGTCACCGCGATCGTCACCGGCGAGCGCGGCGAGACCTCGCTGACGCGCTTCGGACTCGAGGAATACGTGGCCGACTGCGTGATCCTGCTGGACCACCGCATCGTCGACCAGGTGTCCACGCGCCGGCTGCGCGTCGTCAAGTACCGCGGCACCGGGCACGGCACCAACGAATACCCGTTCCTGATCGGCAAGGGCGGCATCGCGGTGTTGCCGATCACCTCGCTGAGGCTCGACCACCAGGCGCCGACCGAACGCGTGTCCACCGGCATCCACGGACTGGACGACATGCTGGGCGGCCTGGGCCTGTACCGTGGCAGCAGCGCCCTGGTCTCGGGCGCGCCGGGCACCGGCAAGAGCAGCGTCGGCGCCACCTTCGTCGATGCGGCCTGCCAGCGCGGCGAGCGCGCCTTGCTGTTCGCTTACGAGGAGTCCGCGAACCAGGTGCTGCGCAACATGCGCTCCATCGGCGTCGACCTCGGGAAGTGGCAGCGCCAGGGCCTGCTGCACATCGACGCATCGCGGCCGACGCTGTTCGGGCTCGAGCAGCACCTCGTGCACATGTACGAAATGGCGCGAGAGTTCAAGCCGTCGGTCGTGGTGGTCGATCCGATCAGCAACCTCACGATGGACAAGGAAGACCGCTCGCTCAAGCCCACGCTGATGCGGCTGATCGACTTCCTCAAGCAACAGGGCATCACCGCGCTGTTCACGAGTCTGACCAGCGACATGGCGGCCGACGTCGCCGATTCGCAGGTGGGCGTGTCCTCCCTGATGGACACGTGGATCCTGCTGTCCAACATGGCGGCCAACGGCGAGCGCACGCGCACGCTGCAGGTGCTGAAGTCGCGCGGCATGCCACACTCGCACCAGGTGCGCGAGTTCGTGATGGGCAACGGCGGCGTCGACCTGGTCGACGTCTACCTGTCGGGCGACCGCGTGCTTACCGGCACGGCGCGCGTCTCGCAGGTGGCACAGGAGCAGGCCGCCAACGAGTTGCGCCGGCGGGACCACGATCGCCGCATCAAGGAGCTGGCCAGCCATCGCAAGGCGATCGACGCGCAGATCGCGGCGCTGAACGCGCAGGCCGACGAGCGCGCCGGCGAGGTGGCGTTCGCGATCGAACGCGAGAAGCTGACGGCCGAGGGCGCCTCGGCGCGCTCGCGCGCCATCGCGCAGTCGCGCGACGTGCCGCCGCCGGGGCCGCGCGTGCTGGCCGTGCGACCGACGGTGCGAAAGGGGGCGAAATGAACGCGCACAAGTCGTCCGCCAAGTCCAGGGCCAGCGCCCACGCCGCGGAACTCGCCGAGAAGGCCCTGCACGAGGAGCAGCCCGAGGTCCCCGAGTGGCAGCTGCGCCTGTACGTCGCCGGCCACACCGCCAAGTCGATCGCCGCGTTCGAGAACCTGAAGCGCGTCTGCGAGACGCACCTGGCGGGGCGCTACTCGATCGAGGTGGTCGACCTGCTGGTCAACCCGCGCCTGGCCGCGGGCGACCAGATCCTCGCGGTGCCGACGCTGGTGCGCAAGTTTCCCGAGCCGATCCGCAAGATCATCGGCGATCTTTCCAATGAAGAGCGCGTGCTGGTCGGTCTCGACGTCCAGCCGCGCCGATAGGCCGGCATGGGCGTCAACGAATCCAAACCTTACGTGCTGAGGCTCTACGTGACGGATGCGACGCCGAAGTCCGCCCGCGCGATCGTCAACGCGCGCCGCATCCTCGAGGAACACCTGCAAGGCAACTACTCGCTGGAGATCCTCAACATCGCCGAGCACGTGGCGCAGGCGACGGAGGACCAGATCATCTGCGCACCCACGTTGCTGCGCCTGGCGCCGCCGCCGGCGCGCCGCATCATCGGCGACATGTCGGACGTGGTGCGCGTCCTCAAGGGACTCGACGTCCCGGCCGGGCGCTAGGCACGCGACCTGCAGGGACGGGCCATGAGCAAGGACCAATTCGATCGCGACAACGACGCCGGCGGAGACGTCGCCGACGACGAGCTGTCGCGGCTGCGGCGCGCCAACGTCGAGCTGGAGGCGCGCCTGATCGAGGCCGAGGACACGCTCGCCGCGATCCGCAGCGGCGACGTCGACGCGCTGATCGTCGGCGAGGACATCTACACGCTGGACAGCGCCCACGCGGCCACCAATGCGATGCGCAAGGACGTGCTCGCGCAGATGCAGGACGCGGTGCTCGCGTTCGACGTCGACGACCACGTCATCTTCATGAACCCGGCGGCCGAACGGCAGTACGGCTGCGCGGCGTCGGAGATGCTGGGGCGCCCGCGCGCCGACCTGTTGCGCGAACGCTGGGCCGACGCGGAACGCGCGCTGCACTCGCGCGAGGCGCTGCGCACGCAGGGCAGCTACCGGGCGGAGTCGGTGCACGTGCGCGGCGACGGCCGCGAGATGCATGTCGAGTGCACGGTCTCGCTGCTGAAGGACGCATCGCACGCGCCGCTGGGCACGCTGTCCGTGATCCGCAACATCGACGACCGCGTGGAGGCGCAGGCGACGCTGTCCGCGGCCACCGCGGCGCTGACCCGGCGCGAGCGCCAGTTCGCCACGCTGGTGGAGAACTCGCCGGACATCTTCGCGCGCATCGACGGCGACCTGCGCTACCTCTACGTGAGCCCGATCGTCGAGCGCTACAGCGGCGTGCCGGCGGCCGCGCACCTCGGCCGCACGCGCATGGAGGTGGGCATGCCGGCGGGAATGCAGCCCGACTGGGAGCGCGCCGTCCGCAAGGTCTTCGCCAGCGGCGAAGTGGGCTCGTTCAAGTTCAACTACACCGGGGCGGGCGGCCAGTCCTGGACGTTCTCCGCCCGCCTGATCCCGGAGTTCGCCGAGGACGGCAAGGTCGAATCGGTGCTCTCGATCGCGTCCAACATCACCGAGCAGGAACTGATCGACGCCGCGTTGCGCGAGAGCAAGGCGCGCCTCGAGTTCACGCTGGCCGCGGCGCACGTGGGTGAATGGGAAATCGACGTGTCGACCGGCGAGTGCCGGCATTCCGAGCTGTACGACCGCTGCTTCGGCTACGACAGTCCTGCACCCGACTGGCGCCTGGAGACGCTGTTCGCGCACCTGCATCCGGACGAGCGCGAGCGCGTGCAGGCGCTCGTCGCGCAGGCGTTCGACGCGCGCACCGACCTCGCCTTCGAGGCCCGCGTGATCTGGCCCGACGGCAGCGAGCACTGGATCGACGTCCACGGCAGCCCGTACGTCTCGGCGCGCGCCAGCATGGCCGAGGAACCGCGGCTGCGCTTCCTGGGCATCATCGCCGACGTCACGCAGCGCAAGCACACCGAGGCCACGCTGCACGACGCCGACCTGCGCAAGGACGAGTTCCTCGCCACGCTGGCACACGAGCTGCGCAACCCGCTCGCGCCGATCCGCAACGCGGTGCAGATCATGCAGCTCTCGCGCGACGAGGCGATGCACGAGAACGCGCGCAAGATCATCGAGCGCCAGTTGAAGCAGATGGTGCACCTGGTCGACGACCTGCTGGACGTCAGCCGCATCAGCCAGGGCAAGGTGGAGCTGCGTCTCGAGCAGGTGGATGTCGCCGATGCCGTGCTCGACGCGATCGAGACGAGCCGTCCACTGGTCGACGCCGGCCGCCACCATCTGACGACCAAGCTCGCGCCGCCGCGCGCGCTGCTGGTCGATGCCGACGCCACGCGCCTGACGCAGATCGTCGCCAACCTGTTGAACAACGCGGCCAAGTACACGCCCGAGGGCGGCCACATCCAGGTGCTGGCCGAGCGTGACGGGGACGAGGCCGTGATCACGGTGCAGGACTCGGGCATCGGCCTGTCGCCGGACATGCTGCCGCGCGTGTTCGACATGTTCGCGCAGGTCGACCGTTCGATGGAGCGCGCGCAGGGCGGCCTGGGCATCGGCCTGGCGCTGGTCAAGCGGCTGGTCGACATGCACGGCGGCTCGGTGCACGCCACCAGCGATGGCCCCGACCGCGGCTGCCGCTTCGTCGTGCGGCTGCCGCTGATCCGCGCGCCGGCGCGCGCGCCGCGGCTGGACGCCGGGCACGAGCTGACGGCGCAGGAGACCGACGGCCTGCGCGTGCTGGTGGTCGACGACAACGTCGATTCCGCCGAGAGCCTGTCGCAGGTGATGCAGATCCTGGGCTACCCGGTGGCCGTCGGGCACGACGGCGTCGAGGCCGTGGAGATGGCCGCGACCTGGCGGCCCGCCGTCGCGCTGCTGGACATCGGCATGCCGCGCATGAGCGGCCTCGAGGCGGCGCGCGCGATCCGCGAGCTGCCGGGCGGCGACCGCCTCTGGCTGATCGCGCTGAGCGGTTGGGGCCAGACCGAGGACCGGCGCAAGTCGCGCGAGGCCGGCTTCGACCACCATTTCGTCAAGCCGGTGGATGTCGAGGTCCTGATCGAGCTGATCCGCAAGCTGCCCAAACGCTGACATCGGCGAAACTACGGGCATGCCCCGCACGCCCATGTTCGCCCCGCTGCCCGATGGCCCGCTCGATGTGGTGGGCGACGTCCACGGCGAGCTCGACGCCTTGCTCGCGCTGCTGGCGCACCTGGGCTACGACGCCGACGGCGGCCATCCGGACGGCCGCCACATGGTCTTCGTCGGCGACCTGTGCGACCGCGGGCCGGACAGCCCCGGCGTCATCGAACTCGTGCGGCGCCTCGTGCAATCGGGGCGGGCGCTGGCGACGCTGGGCAACCACGAGATCAACCTGCTGCGCGGCGACCGCAAGGACGGCAACGACTGGTTCTGGAGCGAGTTCAACGCCCGCGACGCCAAGTACGAGCCGCGCGCGCACCTGCCGCCCGAGCGACGCGACGACGTCATCGCCTTCCTGCGCTCGCTGCCGCTGGCGCTCGAGCGCGCCGACCTGCGCGTGGTGCACGCGGCGTGGGATCTGGCCTCGATCGCGCAGCTGCGCGCGGCCGATCCGGCGCTGAGCCGCGTCGAGCACTTCCGGCGCTGGGACGCCGACGCCGAGGGCCTGATCGCCGTGCGCGGCATCGGCGCGGCGGCCCGGCTCGAATACGAGGAGTACCGCGAGCGCCTGGTCGACCCGACGCAGGCCGTGCCGATGCTGGCGGCGACGGCGCAGGTCGACGAGATCCGCCAGATGGCCAACCCGATCCGCGTCGTCACCTCGGGCATCGAACGCGGCGCGGCGCGGCCGTTCTTCGCGAGCGGGCACTGGCGCTTCGTCGAGCGCATCCGCTGGTGGGACGAGTACACCGAGCGCGTGCCGGTGATCGTCGGCCACTACTGGCGGCAGTTCGCGCGCGTCGATCGCGCGTCGCTCGGCAAGGCCGAGGAGAACCTGTTCACCGACCTCGCGCCCACGGCCTGGCATGGGCTGCACCACAACGTCTTCTGCATCGACTTCTCGGTCGGCGGGCGTTTCCTCGAGCGTCCGATCGGCGCCGGCACGCTGCCGCGCTCGCGCCTGGGCGCGCTGCGCTGGCCCGAGCGCGTGCTGGCGCTCGACACCGGCGAGATGCTGCGGACGTCCGACGCATGATTCCCGTTCGAGTTCGACAACCTGGATGTCCGTCATGACCAACGAAAGCGGGACCGCCGAGGGCGGGCTCGCCGCGCTGTGCTCGCAGCTCAAGGGCAAGGACGCCGCGTTCTGGCAGCAGAGCGCCGATGCGCTGGTGCGCAGCGGGCGGTACGCGCTCGCCGCGCGCCTGCTCGAACGCGCGCTGCAGCGCCATCCGGGGCGTGTCGAGCTGGAGATGCGCCAGGGCGAGGCCTGGCAACTGGCGGGCGAAGGCGAGCGCGCCTTGCGCGTGCTGGAAGGCCTGGCGCAACGGCATCCCGCCGATGTGGCCGTGGCGTTCTCGCTGGCCCACGTGCTGCGCGAGCAGGGGCGTTACGACGCCGCGGCCAGCCAGGTCGCGCGCTGTGCGCGGCAGTCCGCCGCCGACGCGATCCAGGTGGCGCGTTGCGTGCAGTTCGCGATGCAGTGCCAGCGCGACGAGGTCGCGCACGCCATGTGCGAAGAGGCGGTGACGGCGGGCGTGGCGGACGCGCGCCTGCTGGCGCTGGCCGGACGGACCGCGCTGGTGCTCGGCGATTTCGAGCGTGCCCGTGCCCGCCTGCTTGAAGCGATCGATCGTGGCGTCAACTGCAACGAGTCATTTGTCGCGCTGCTGCTCTCGATGGCGCAGCGCTACGGCGACGCGGCGCATCCCGATTTCGCGCTGTTCGAACGGCTGCTGCGCGATCCGTCGCTGCTGCCGCCGGCGCGTGCCGCGACGCTGCTGGCGCTGGGCAAGGCCTGCGACGAGGTCGGCGACGTGCAAGGCGCGGTGCGTGCGCTGCGCGAAGGCAATGCGCTGCTGCGCGCCGCGCGCCCCTGGTCGCGTGCCGACTGGGGGCGCGCGGTCGAACGCCAGCTGGCTGCTGACCCGCTGGTCGCACGGGCGGCGGTCGACACGTCGTTCAATCCGGTCTTCGTCGTCGGGATGCCGCGCACCGGCACCACGCTGATCGCCGAGCGCCTGGGGCGCGACGCGCGCGTGCGCAATCGCGACGAATCGGCGTGGTTGCCGCAGGTGGTGACGCTGCTGAATGCCGACCCGCAGCCCGCGCCGGATCGCCTGGCGCAAGCGGCTCGCTTGTACCGCACGCACCTGCGCCAGGACGACGCGCCCGCGCCGTGGACCATCGACAAGAACCCGCTGAATTTCCGCCATCTGGGCGTTGCGGCCGCGCTGTTCCCGAACCTGCGCGTGATCTGGTGCCGACGCGGTCCGCGCGACACGGCGCTGTCGATCTGGGGCCATTTCTTCGGCAATCCGGACAACGGCTACGCGCGCGACTTCGACGACGTCGCGGCGGTCACGCGCGACTGCGAGCGTCTGATGCGGCATTGGATCGAAGCCGGCGTGCCGGTGCTCGCGGTCGACTACGAAGACACCGTGGCGCAGCCCGAGGCCACGCTGGCGCGCGTGCGCGATTTCGTCGGCTTGACGGACGACGCCACGCCGGCCGCGGAGCCCGGCCGACGCCAGTCCATCGTCACCGCGAGCACGTGGCAGGCGCGGCAGCCGATCTATCGCCATGCCGTCGAGCGCTGGCGCAACTACGCGGCGCACCTGCCCGAAATGATGAGCGCGTTTCCCGACACGCTGTGACGTGGCGGGAGGGCGTCCCGCTCGTCAGCGCTTCTCGACCAGGATCGCGCGGAAGTCGTTGACGTTGGTCAGCGTCGGCCCGGTGACGACCGAGTCGCCGAGCCCGCTGAAGAAGCTGTGCGCGTCGTTGGCGTCGAGGCTCGCGCGCGGGTTCACGCCCGACGCCCACGCGCGCGCGAGCGTGTCGGGCGCGACGTGCGCGCCCGCGATTTCCTCGGCGCCGTCGACGCCGTCTGTGTCGCCGGCGATCGCGTGCACGCCGGCGAGGCCGTCGAGCGCCACGGCCAGCGACAGCAGGAATTCGACGTTGCGGCCGCCGCGACCGTTGCCTCGCACGGTGACCGTCGTCTCGCCGCCGGACAGCAGCACGCACGGCGCCTCGAACGGCTGGCCGCGCGTGGCCACCTGGCGCGCGATGCCGGCCATCGCCTTGCCGAGGTCGCGCGCCTCGCCCTCGAGGCTGTCGCCGAGGATGTGCGCCGCGATGCCGGCGTCGCGCGCGACCTGCGCCGCGGCCTCGAGCGCGATCTGCGGCGCGGTGATCATGCGGATCTCGCTGCGCGCGAGCCGCGGGTCGCCCGGCTTGACCGACTCGCAGCCGCCCGATTCGAGCAGCCGGCGCACGGCGTGCGGCACGTCCATCTTGTAGCGGTCGACGATGGCCAGCGCGTCGGCGCAGGTGGTGGGATCGGCGACGGTCGGGCCGGACGCGATGTCGCGCGGATCGTCGCCGGGCACGTCGGAGATCAGCAGCGTCACGACGCGCGCCGGGTGGCACAGCGTGCCGAGCCGGCCGCCCTTCAGCGCGGACAGGTGGCGGCGCACGCAGTTCATCTCGCCGATCGACGCGCCGCTGGCGAGTAGCGCCGAGTTGACGGCGCGCTTGTCGGCCAGCGTCAGGCCCGTCGCGGGCGCGGCCAGCAGCGACGAGCCGCCGCCCGAGATCAGCGCGATGACGAGGTCGTCCTCGGTGAGCCCGGTCACCATCTCGGCGATGCGGCGCGAGGCCTCGATGCCGGCCTCGTCGGGCACCGGATGCGCGGCCTGCACGATCTCGATGCGCGCGCACGGCACCTCGTAGCCATAGCGGGTGACGACCAGCCCCTCCAGCGGCCCCGACCAGTGATCCTCCAGCGCACGCGCCATCGCCGCCGACGCCTTGCCGGCGCCGATGACGATGGTGCGCCCCTTGGACGGCACGGGCAGGTGCGGCGGCAGGCACAGCGCCGGTTGCGCCGAGGCGATGGCGGCGTCGAACATCTGGCGCAGCAGCGTGCGCGGATCGAAGGAGGCAGTCATGGCCTCATTCTGCGCGAAGTGCGGCCAGCCGCTCGCGCAGTCGTGGCGCCGCGAAATCGAGGAAGGCGCGCAGCTTGGAGGTGACGCGCTGCTGGCCGTCGTAGACGAGGTTGACGGGCACGGGCGCGGGCTCGAACCTGTGCAGCAGCAGCCGCAACCGCTTGGCGCGCAGCGCCGCGTCGGCCTGGTAGGACAGCACGCGAGTGATGCCCAACCCCGCCACCGTTGCGTCGATCGCGGCCTCGGCCGTGTTGACGACCAGGCGCGGGCGCGTCGGCATGAAGGCCACGCCGCCGGCGAAGCGCCAGGGGCCCGGGAACGTCGCCTCGAACGTGATGCAGCGATGCTTGTCGAGATCGACCGGCGTGCGTGGCGTGCCGTTCGCCTTCAGGTACGCCGGGCTGGCGCAGACGACCGAGCGCAGCGTGCCCAGCGGCAGCGCGTTGAGGCGGCTGTCGGGCAGGGCGCCGATGCGCACGGCGACGTCGACGTGCTCGTCCAGCAGGTGTGCGATGCGGTCGCCGAGCGCGAGCCGCACGTCGACCTCGGCGTTGGCGCGCAGGAAGTCGTTGATGACGGGCAGCACGTGCAGCCGGCCGAACACGATGGGCGCGGTGATCGCCAGCTCGCCGCGTGGCGCGTCGTACTCGCCGGCCACCGCGAGCTCGGCGCCCTGCACCTCGTCGAGGATGCGGCGGCACGCCTGCTCGTAGCCGCGGCCCGGCTCGGTGAGCTCGAGCCGGCGCGTCGAGCGGTTCAGCAGGCGCGCGCCGAGGTGGGCCTCGAGCTCGGCCAGCTTGCGGCTGACCGTGGCGAGGGGCATCGCCAGCCGGCGCCCGGCGGCGGACAGGCTGCCCTCGTCGACGACGGCGAGGAAGACGGTCATCGCATCCAGGCGGTCCATCGGATATTCCCGAAATATGGAAGAGTGATTCCATATCGTAGCGTCTAGTGGAAATGGATGGAAGGATCGACAGTTCTGCCATGCCGCGGCACGTCGCCGTGGTTCGAAGGAGAACCTGATGTCCCGCATTCCGACCCCGCCGTCCATCGCCGCCGCGCCGGCCGCCTCGCAGCCGCTGCTCGAGGCCGTGAAAAAGCAGCTCGGCTCGGTGCCGAACCTGTTCCGGCTGGCCGCCAACAGCCCGGCGGCGCTGGAGGGCTATCTCGGCATGATGGGCGCGCTCGCCAAGGGCGCGCTACCGGCCGCCACGCGCGAACGCATCGCGCTGGCGGTGGCCGAGGTCAACGGCTGCAACTACTGCCTGGCGGCGCACACGTACCTCGGCAAGAACCTCGCGAAGCTGGACGACGCGGAGATCGCCGCCAACCGCGCCGGCACGTCGCACGACGCCCAGGCCGACGCCGCCGTCCGCTTCGCGGTGCTGGTCGCGCGCGACCGCGGCCACGTCGGCGACGCCGCGCTGCAGGCGGTCCGCGCCGCCGGCTACGGCGACGCGCAGGTCATCGAGATCGTGCAGCACGTCGCGCTCAACACGTGGACGAACTACCTCAACGAGGTGGCCGCCACCGACATCGACTTCCCCGCAGTCCCGGCCCTCGAAACGGCCTGAAGGAGCCCGCATGCCCGCCACGGCCTATCCCAGCGACATCGTCTTCACGCCCACCGTCAAGGCGTTGCAGGAGGCGCGCGGCTCGCGCCGGGCCTACGCGCGCATGGAGCAGGGCCGTGGCTTCCAGACGGGCATCACCGACGACATGCGCGGCTTCATCGAGGCGCAGACGACGCTGTTCATGGCGACGGCCAACCTCGACGGCCAGCCGTACATCCAGCATCGCGGCGGCCCGGCCGGCTTCCTGCACGTGCTGGACGAACACACGATCGCGTTCGCCGACTTCACCGGCAACCGCCAGTTCGTGTCGACCGGCAACCTGGTCGACAACCCGAAGGCGCAGCTGTTCCTGATGGACTACGCACATCGGCAGCGGCTGAAGATCTGGGGCGAGGCGCGCGTCGAGACCGACCCGGCGCTGGTCGAACGCCTGATGCCGGCCGGCTACAAGGCGCGCGCCGAGCAGGCGATCGTGTTCACGGTGAAGGCCTGGGACGCGAACTGCCCGCAGCACATCCCGCAGCTGATCCCGGTCGACGAGGTGGTGCCGGCGATCGTCGAGCGCGATGCGCGCATCGCCGAACTCGAGAAGGAACTGGCAGCGCTCAGGAACTCCGCCTGAAACGCGGCGATGCGGTTATCGTCGGTGCATGAGCTATCGCGCCACGGTCGGTCTGAGGGTCTACGGCTTCGCCGATCTGCGCGAGCTGATGGCCAAGGCCAGCCCGGCGCGCTCGGGCGACGTGCTCGCCGGCGTGGCCGCGGAGACGGCGCAGGAGCGCGTCGCGGCGCAGGCGGCGCTGGCGGTGCTGCCGCTGGCGACGTTCCTGTCGGAGGCCGTCGTGCCCTACGAGGACGACGAGGTCACGCGGCTGATCGTCGACACGCACGACGCCGCGGCCTTCGCGCCGGTCGCGCATCTCACGGTCGGCGGGCTGCGCGACTGGCTGCTGTCCGACGCGGCGACGACCCCGACGCTGGCCGCGCTCGCGCCCGGCCTGACGCCCGAGATGGCGGCGGCGGTCAGCAAGATCATGCGCAACCAGGACCTGATCCTCGTCGCGAGCCGCTGCCGCGTCGTCACGCGCTTTCGCAACACGCTGGGCCTGCCCGGCTCGCTGGCGGTGCGCCTGCAGCCCAACCATCCGACCGACAGCGCCGCCGGCATCCTGGCGAGCATCGTCGACGGCCTGATGTACGGCGCCGGCGACGCGGTGATCGGCATCAATCCGGCGGCCGACAGCGTGCCGCAGCTGGTGCGCCTGCTGCGCCTGCTCGACGACCTGATCGCGGGCCAGCGGATCCCGACGCAGGCCTGCGTGCTGACCCACGTCACCAACACGATGCGCGCGATCGAGCAGGGCGCGCCGGTCGACCTCGTGTTCCAGTCGATCGCCGGCACGGAAGCAGCCAACCGCGGCTTCGGCGTGTCGCTGGCGCTGCTCGACGAGGCACACGCGATGGTGCTGGCGTTGAAGCGCGGCCCGCTGGGCGACAACGCGATGTATTTCGAGACGGGACAGGGCAGCGCGCTGTCGGCCAACGCGCACCACGGCGTCGACCAGCAGACGCTGGAGGCTCGCGCCTATGCGGTGGCGCGGCGCTACCGGCCGCTGCTGGTCAACACGGTGGTCGGCTTCATCGGGCCGGAGTACCTGTACGACGGCAAGCAGATCATCCGCGCCGGCCTCGAGGATCACTTCTGCGGCAAGCTGCTGGGCCTGCCGATGGGCTGCGACATCTGCTACACCAACCACGCCGAGGCCGACTCCGACGACATGGACACGCTGCTGGTGCTGCTGGCCAGCGCCGGCCTGAACTTCATGATGGGCGTGCCGGGCGCCGACGACGTGATGCTGAACTACCAGAGCACGTCCTTCCACGACGCGCTGTTTGCGCGCAAGCTGCTCGGGCTCAAGCGCGCGCCGGAGTTCGAGGCCTGGCTGCACGCGATGGGCATCACCGACGAGCACGGCGCGCTGCGGGCCGTCACGGCGATGCCCGCGCTGGCGCGGGCGATGTCGCACCAGCTGCTGACCGGAGCCGGGGCATGATCCGCACGCTGCCCGACCAACCGATGCACTGGGACGACGGCGACGAGCCGGCGCGTGCGCCGTCGCCGCCCGCGGATCCGTGGACGGCGCTGCGGCGTCATACCCCGGCTCGTATCTCGCTGGGCCGCGCCGGCACCAGCCTGCCGACCGCCGAGGTGCTGCGCTTCGCGGCCGCGCACGCGCTCGCGCGCGACGCCGTGCACCTGCCGCTGGACGTCGACGGCCTGCTGGCCGACCTGCGTGGCCAAGGGCTCGATGTCGTGACGGTGACCAGCCGCGCGACGTCACGCATGGAATACCTGACGCGCCCGGATCTCGGCCGGCAACTGGCCGTCGACAGCCGCGACGCGCTCGAGAGCGACGCCGACGCCGGCCTGTGCGTCGTGATCGGCGACGGGCTGTCCGCGATCGCCGCGCAGATGCACGGCGCGCCGCTGGTCGCGGCCTTGCGGGACAACGGCCTGGACATCGACCGCGTCGTCGTCGCGACGCAGGCGCGCGTCGCGTTGGGCGACGAGATCGGCGAACGCGTCGGCGCGTCGCTGGTGCTGGTGCTGCTGGGCGAGCGTCCCGGTCTCAGCTCGCCCGACAGCCTCGGCGCCTACCTGACGTGGGCGCCCCAGGTCGGGCGCGCCGACAGCGAGCGCAACTGCGTCAGCAACATCCGCCCCGAAGGCCTGGCGCTGGCCGACGCGGCCGCGCGCATCGCGTGGCTGGTGCGCGAATCGCAGCGCCGGCGCGTCACCGGCATCGATCTGAAGGACGACAGCGAGGTGCCGGCCGTCGGCGGCGACGACGTCGCGCCTTTTCTGCCGGCTACTTGAGCGTCTTCAGGTAGGCGACGAGGTCGGCGCGTTCCTTGGCGTCGTCGTTGCCGGCGTAGGCCATCGTCGTGCCGGGCACCACGTCGCGCGGGTTCGCGAGGAAGGCCGCGAGCGTCGCGTCGTCCCAGACCACCGTGGACTTCTTCATCGCCGGGCTGTAGATGAAGCCGTCCTTGGTGCCGGCGCGGCGGCCGAACACGCCCTTGAGGCCGGGGCCGGCGCCGTCGCTCGTGCCGGGGCTGTGGCACTCGGCGCATTGCTGGAAGGCCATGCCGCCGGCCGCGGCGTCCTGCGCGTGCGCGCTCGCGAGGGACAGGGCGAGCGACGTGGTGACGAACAGGATGCGCATGGCGAAGGCCTTGTCGGGATGAGGCCGCCATGGTGCCAACGAAAGCCTCCGGTGCGAACGACGGCACGACAAGTCCCTGCCGCGCCGTCGGAATGAACCGGGGCCGCGACAATGGGGACGCCATGCAAGCCCACACCCTGATCGCCTTCACCGCCGTCGCCGCCGTGGCCATCCTCAGCCCCGGCCCGGCGACCCTGCTCGCGCTGCGCAACAGCATGGCCTGGGGGCCGCGCACGGCGATCTGGTCGACCCTGGGCAACGTGTGCGGGCTGTTCGGCCTGTCGGCGGCCGCGATGCTGGGGCTGGGCGTGGTGCTGCAGTCGTCGGCCGTGCTGTTCGGCGTCGTCAAGCTGCTGGGCGCGGGCTACCTGTTCTACGTCGGCTTTCGCCAGCTGACCGGCCGCGGCGTGACGCTGGTGCCGCCCGAGGGCGCCGCCGTCGCCGCGCCGCCGAGGCGCTCGCGCCTGTTCGGCGAGGCGCTGCTGACCGCCAGCACCAACCCGAAGCCGATCCTGTTCTTCACCGCGCTGTTCCCGCAGTTCCTCGACGCCCATGCGCCGCTGCTGCCGCAGTTCCTCGTGCTGACGGGGCTGTTCTGCGCGCTGTCGTTCGCGTCGCTGGTGACGTACTCGCTGCTCGCGTCGCGCGCCCGCGCGCTGCTCGCGCGTCCGCGCTTCTCGCTGTGGCTCAGCCGCAGCGTCGGCGCGATCTTCGTGGCCTTCGGCGCCGCGCTGCTGACGCTGCGCCGGCAGGTGGCCTGACGCCATGGCCGCGCGGCTTCCGACCTACTTCATCTCGCACGGCGGCGGCCCGTGGCCGTGGATGAAGGAGCAGATGGGCGGCGTCTACGACCGCCTCGAGGCCGCGCTCGCCCGCATGCCCGCGGACATCGGCCAGACGCCGCGCGCCGTGCTGATGCTGTCCGCGCACTGGGAGGCGCCGCGCTTCACCGTGCAGACGCATCCGCGGCCGCCCATGCTCTACGACTACGGCGGCTTCCCCGACTTCACGTACCGCATCCAGTATCCGGCGCCGGGCGCGCCCGACGTCGCGGCGCGCGTGCGCGAGGCCTTGACCGCGGCCGGCATCGAGTCGGACGAGGACGCCGTGCGCGGCTTCGACCACGGCATGTTCGCGCCGATGGCCGTGATCTATCCGGACGCGGACGTGCCGGTGCTGCAGCTGTCGCTGAAGAAGGGCCTCGCGCCGGACGAGCACCTCGCGCTCGGACGCGCGCTCGCGCCCCTGCGCGACGAGGGCATCCTGATCGTCGGCAGCGGCCTCAGCTATCACAACCTGCGCGCGTTCGGCCCCGCGGCGCGGGCGCCGTCGGCGGCGTTCGACGGGTGGCTCGAGAGCACGCTGGCACTTGCCGACGCCGCCGCGCGCTCGGCGACGCTGGCCGCGTGGGAGCGCGCGCCGGCCGCGCGTCTCGCGCACCCGCGCGAGGAACACCTGCTGCCGCTGATGGTGGCGCTCGGCGCGGCCGAGGGCGAGGCGGCCACGCGGGTCTATCACGAGCGCGATTTCTTCGGCGGCATCACGGTGTCGAGCTATCGCTTTGGGTGACGTTGCCGGCCAGGCCGCGCCGCGGCCGTCCGGCGCGTTGCCGCTGGCGGCGCTGATGGCGTCGCTGGTGTCGCAGAACCTCGGCGCGGCGATCGCCAAGAGCCTGTTCCCGGTGGTCGGCGTCGAGGGCATGACGGCGCTGCGCATCGGCCTGTCGGCCTTGCTGCTGCTCGCGTTCTGGCGCCCGTGGCGCGTGCCGCTCGCGCGTCGCGACGTGGTCAACGTCGTGATCTACGGCGCGATGCTGGGCGGCATGAACCTGTGCATCTACCACGCGTTCGGCCGCATCCCGATCGGCATCGCCACGGCCATCGAGACGACGGGCCCGCTGGTGGTCGTGCTGGCCGCGTCGCGGCGCGCGCTCGACGTCGCCTGGGTCGCGCTCGCGCTCGCCGGCCTCGCGCTGCTGCTGCCGCGCGCGACGAGCCAGCCGCTCGATCCGGCCGGTCTCGCCTTCGCATTCGGCGCGGCGGCATCGTGGGCGCTCTACATCGTGTTCGGCAAGCGCGTGTCGGGTCTCGCGAGCGGGCAGGCGGTGTCGCTGGGCATGCTGGTCGCGGCGTTGTTCGCGGTGCCGATCGGCATCGCGCATGCCGGCGCGGCGATGCTGGTGACGACGACCCTGCTGGCCGGTCTCGGCGTGGCCTTGTTGTCGAGCGCGGTGCCGTATTCGCTGGAGATGGCCGCGTTGCGCAACATGCCGCGGCATGTCTTCAGCATCCTCGTCAGCGCGACGCCGGCGGTCGGCGCGGCCTGCGGCGCCATCGTGCTGGGCGAACGCCTGAGTGCGTGGCAGTGGCTCGCGATCGCCTGCATCGTCGCGGCATCGGCGGGCGGCGCGTCGACGGCGCGTCGCGCAACGGTCGAGGTGGCCAGTGTCTAGGACAAGACTCTACGAACGTCCAGGTTGCCCCACCTGTTTCCAGCGCTGTCACGATTGACCCGGGGCGGCCCGACACATAGACTCGTTCGACAGGGTGCATTCACGTCAACGAAAGCCAGACGATGGCTTCGCGTGTCATTCAGGGTTCGCAGATGAGTCGACCGCATCGTCTCGTCGCCGTTCGTCCGGCGCCGGACGCCTCGCTCCCGGACGTCGCCTGCCCGGTGGATGGTCATACCGCAGCGTCGCGTCCCGACGATGGCGAGCGACAGACATGACCTCTTCGCGACCGCCTGACCATGGCATGCTCGAATCCGGGGAATCGCTGCCCCGCGCGGCCGAGGCCTGAACATGGCGAGCCGCGGTGTCACGATCGACGAACTCGTTGCCGCTCTCGGCGGCGAGCATCCGCCGGCGATGCTGGACGTGCGCGACCTGATCGAGTCCGAGCGCGGCCACATTCCCGGCGCCACGATCCTGCCGCGCCGCCGCATCGAGTTCCGCATCGAAGCGCTGGTGCGCGACCGCGCGACGCCGCTGATCGTCGTGGACAGCGGCGAGGACGTCGACGACGGCCAGCGCGATCCGCGCGCGGCGTTGGCCGGCGACACGCTCGTGTCGCTCGGCTATCGCGACGTCGCCGCGCTGGCCGGCGGCGTGGCCGCGTGGCGCCACGCCGGCTTGCCGCTCGTCTCGGGCACGCAGGTGTCGAGCAAGGCCTTCGGCCGCCGCATCGGCGACCTCGAGCGCGTGCCCAGCGTCGACGTCGAGACCTTGAGGCGCTGGTTTGCGGAGGGCCGGCGCGTGGCGCTGTGCGACGTGCGCAACGCCTCGGAGCATACCGAGGGCTGCATTCCCGGCGCGGTCTCGCTGCCCGGCTTCGAGATCGTCTCGCACGCGCTCGACATGGCCGCGGAGTCCGACGTCATCGTGCTTTGCTCCAGCGCCCGCGCGCGCGGCCTGATCGTCGCGCGCACCTTGATCGACCTCGGCCTCGGCGACGTCGTGACGCTCGATGGCGGCGCGCTCGCGTGGACGCTCGCCGGCCACGAGCTCGAACAGGGCTCGCGGCGACGCCGCGTGAAGCCGTCCAAGCCGGCGCGCCAGTTCGCCGAGCTGGGGTCGGCGCGCCTGGCCAAGCACTTCGGCGTCGACCGCATCGAGGCCGCCGATCTCGCCGCGTTGCTGTATGCGACGAGCGGCAACTTCAGCGCGTTCGACCTGCGCAATCTCGGCAGCCACGTGGTGGCGCACGTGCCGCGCAGCGTGCCGGTGTCCAACGACGCGCTGATCGTACGCCACGACGAGCTGATCGCGGTGCGCGACGCGCCGGTCGTGCTGATCGACGACGACCCCGTGCGGGCGCTGCTCACCGGCGTCTGGCTGCGCCGGCTCGGGCTGCCGTGCGTGCAGGAGCTCGCGGGTGGCTTCGCGGCGTGGACGACGAGCGGACGCCCGGCCAGCACCGTGGCCGAGATGCCGCTGGGCTGGGGCGAGGCGAGCGCGGTGACGCCGGGCCTGGGCGTCGACGACGTGTCGCGCTGGCTGGCCGCGTACGCGCCGGCGCACGTGCTGCACGTCGACACGAGCGCGTCGTACCGGCGCGGCCACCTGCCCGGCGCGCAGTGGCTGCCGCGCGGCTGGCTGGAGCCGCGCATCGCGCGCATCGCGCCGTCGCTGGACGAGGCCCTGCTGCTCACGTGCAACGACGGCGCGCAGTCGGCCTTCGCCGCGGCGACGCTGCGCCAGCGCGGCTACGTCCACGTGGCCTGGCTGCAGGGCGGCACGCGGATCTGGAGCGCGGCCGGCCGCGCGCTGGAGACCTCGCCGCTGCCGCCGCTCGACGACGACGAGATGCTGCCGCCCGCGCGTCGCGATCCGCAGGCGATGCGCGACTACCTCGACTGGGAACGTCTGCGCTAGGCGTAGCGGCGCCGTGCCGCGGCCTCGTGGCCTTCGCCGATGCGCACGATCGCGGCCTCGCCGAACGGCAGCACGCGGAAGTCGCTGCCCGCCGGATGGTCGACCAGGTGCGAGACCGCGCGCGCGAGCGCGTGCGTCGGCGCGTCGTAGGCGTCGTCGGCCAGGTTGAAGGTGGCGAAGTGGATCGCCAGCGTCGTCTGCGATTCGAGCGTCAGGCTGGCCTGCAGCGCCTCGTCGGGATCCATGTGCACGCGTTCCATGAACCAGCGCGGCGCGTAGGCGCCGATCGGCAGCAGCGACAGCGTCATCGCGCCGAAGCGCTCGCGGATCGCCTGGAAGTGCAAGCCCATGGCCGTGTCGCCCGCGAAAAAGACCTTGCCGTGCGGCGTCTCCAGCACGAAGCCGCCCCACAGCGACTCGTCGCGGTCGAACAGGCCGCGGCCCGAGAAGTGCTCGGCCGGCACATAGGCGGCCGTCACGCCCTCGCGGATCGCGTGGCTCTGCCACCAGTCCAGCTCGACGACGTTCCTGGCCGGCACCTTCTTGCCGACCCGCAGCCCGGTCAGGATCTGCGGGTTGTCGCGCGCGACCAGCTGGCGCAGCGTGGGGCGGTCGAGGTGGTCGTAGTGGTCGTGGCTCAGCAGCACGACGTCGATGGCCGGAATGGCCTCGAACGGCACCGCCGGCGGGCGCACGCGCTTCGGGCCGGTCCAGGGCGTCGGGCCGATGCGCGTGGACATCACCGGATCGGTGAGGATGTTCAGCCCGGCCACCTGTACGAGCACCGTGGCGTGGCCGATCACCGTCGCGCGGATCGAGCCGTCGTCGACGCGGGCCACCGGCAGTGCCACCGGCACGTCCTCGACATGCGTGGGCCACGGCCCGCGCGAACGCGTCAGCATCCAGCGCAGCACGCTCGCCAGCCCATGCTTCTCGCGTCCGCTGGCGTTGTGGAACGCGCCGTGGCGAAACGGTGCCGCCTCGAAGGCGTTGGGTGGCAGGGGCGTGGTCACGTCGGCGTTTTCGGTGGAGGGGCCTGCCGCACTGTAAGGCAGGGCGGTGAGCTGCGTGTGAACGGGCGCCGAAAGTTGTTGTCGAGCGAGACTTCATGCCGCCTCTCGCCGCGGCCGGCCAACGCCGCGTCGAGTGTCGATCCGAGATCGCTGCGAGCCGGGGTTGCGTCGCGCATGTCGAGCGGCCGCGGCACGGGGAGAAGCGCGGATGGCGCGGCGACGGACCGTCCGTCGCCGGCGACGGTTCGTCGGACGTCCGCGGCGCCGCGTCGCACGGCGATTGCCGACCAGGGCGCGAGAGACCACAGTTCGAGCCGTTCTCAGCCAAGGAGCCACACATGTTCAAAACACGCATCGCCATCGCCTCCCTCCTCGTCGGCGGCATCGCGGCCGCGTCGTTCTCCGCGCAGGCCGCGGGGTGCCTGAAGGGCGCCGCGGTCGGCGGCGTCGGCGGACACTTCGCCGGACACCACGCCGTCGCCGGCGCGGTCGTCGGCTGCGCCGTCGGCCATCACCTCGCCGCGAAGAAGCAGCGCGAGAACGCGCAGGCCGCGGCCGCCCACCAGCCGCCGGCGAGCGCCCCGGCCCGCTGATCCACCCGCGACTGTAGGGAACGGCCTACGACCGCCCGCGGCGCCAGCCGATGGGTGGCCGCGCCGGCAGCGCCTATCGTCGGAACGTCAGCAACCATCGGGGGTGGCCCATGTCGTTCCTTCTCTACATCGTCGGGCTCGTCCTGCTCATCGGCGGCGTCGCGTGGGCGCTGGTCGCCGCGCACGTCGCGTCGACCTACGTGGCCATCGTCTGCCTGATCATCGCCGGCGTCGGCGTGATGATGGCCGTGTCGCGCACGCGTCTGAAGGATCCGCCGAACTGATTCTCCGTTGCGCGCGATGTCGAAATCGCGCGGGGTCGTTCGTCGTGCGAATGTGCCGCCCACTTCTGGCGCGCGCGTTCCCCGTTTCGACACGACTATTGGCGGAGACCCTTCATGCCCAAGCAGATCTTCATCAGCCTGCCCGTTCGCGACCTTCCGAAGTCCAAGGCCTTCTACGAGGCGGTCGGCGCCGTCAACAACCCGCAGTTCACCGACGACACGGCCGCCTGCATGGTGATCTCGGACACCATCTACTTGATGCTGCTGACGCACGCCAAGTGGGCCACCTTCACCACCAAGACGATCGTCGATGCGCACGAGATGAACGAGGTGTCGTTCGCACTGACCGTGGACGATCGCGCGGCCGTCGATGCCCTGGTGGAAGCCGCCGGCGCGGCCGGCGGCAAGATCGACGGCAATCCGCCGCAGGACCACGGCTTCATGTACCAGCGCACGTTCCAGGATCCGGACGGCCACTTCTGGGAGCCGTTCTTCATGGACATGTCGAAGATGCCCAAGGACTGAACAGACGGGTAGCCATGCCGGGAGTCGCAGTCGATGACGTGGACCGCATGGCGCGGTGGAGAGAAACGTCTAACCGCTGCCGCGATCGACGGCCTCGCGTTGCGCGGCCGTGTCCTCGGGCCGGCGGATGCCCGCCACGTACTCGAAGCGGCGCGTGTTGCCGTCGCGGCGGTAGATCGCGAAGCGCGCGATGCCCAGGTTCTCGAGGTTGGGCAGGCCCGTCGTCCAGAACTGCGTGCGGCCGGCCACGACGATGCGCACCATGCCGTTGTCGTGCGCGGGCTGGAACTGCTCGACGACGGCGTCGCCGGAGGCGTCGACCGCGGTCTTGAACTGGCGCGCGTTGACCGGCTTGGCGCTGTCGGGCAGGCGGCCGTCGCACTCGCGCGCCATCGCGGCCTGCACCGCGGCCCAGCGCATCGCGGCGGTCTGCTGGCCCGGGTTGATGTCGTCGCTGCGCTGGCGCGCGGTGGCCGCGCTGTGGCGCATGCCTTCGAAGTCGTCGGTGTCCAGGTCGGAGGCGCGGTGCGTCGCCGCGCCTCCCGCGCGCGCGGCAGGCGCGCCCGCGAGCAGCGCGCGCTGGCGCGCCTTGCGGGCGGCCTTGGCGGCCTGGCGCGCGGCATGCAGCTGCGCGGTGACCTGCCCGTGCAGGTCGTCGAGCCGGCGCAGGATGCGCGGGGATTCGGAGAAGACGATGGTGCGTCCGTAGCCGTTGACCTCGGCGCGCCAGGCGGCCACCAGCGAATGGGCGCGGCCGGCGTGCGGCGGCAACTGCGAGAGCAGGTCCTGCACTTCCATGTAGCGCGTGCCGATGCCGTTCTGCAGCTCACGGAGGGACGAGGCGCGATCGACGATGCTGAACTGCGAGCCCCAGGTTTCCCAGTCGATTTCCTGCCAGCTGCGATCGTGAAAATTGGGCTTGGCCATGCCTCGCGGTCCGGTTGCTCGTCGTCGACGGTGGCGACGCATCCCGGCCGGCATCGGCTCGGCGGCAGTCACCCAGGCAGCATTGCAGCTGCCGAGCAGGATGCTACAGGCGCTACCGTGGCAGAAGAAGACGCCGGTGCACGAAGCTAGGGATTCACCGGTACCGGCGCGGCAAAAGTGGCGCAAACCGCGCAGGGTGCGCCGCCCAAAAGCGCATCGGGCGCCGCTCGAAGAGGGGCGCCCGATGGTCGGAGCGGAAAAAGCGCGCGCGGCGCCCCGGCGTCAGGCCTGGCCGTTCTTGCGCTTGCGCGTGGCGGCCACGGCCAGGAACAGCGCGCCCAGGCCCATCATCGCCGCGTTGGACGCTTCGGGGACGGCCGAGACCGGCGGCGTCGGGGTCGCCGGCGTGCTGCCGCCGCCGGTCGGATCGCCGTCGCCGCTGCCGTCGCCGGGGTTCTGGGCGCCGGTGCCGGACTGTGTCGGCGGGGGCGAGCTGGACGTCGGCGGGGGCGGCGGCGTGCCGGACGTCGGCGGAGGCGGGGGCGTCGGCGTCTTGACAATGACGCCGCCGTCACCGGAGCCGCCATTGCTGCCCGCGGGCGGCGGAGCCGGAGAGGTCACGCCGCCGCCGCTGCCGGTTTCGCCGCCGGACGTCGCAGCGGCGATATCGGGCACCGCAGGCGCGCTGATCGACGCCGGCGCGCCGGTGCCGCCGCTGTTGCCGCTACCGGTTTGCGGGTCGTTCTGGGCAACCACGAAGCTGCCCGGCGGGATGCCGCCGGCGGCCGGATCGCCGTACTTGAACAGGTCGTCGTCGGACTTGTGGCCGTCGGAGCCGCCGCCGACGCCGCTCGTGTGCCAGCGCGACGTGGCCGCCGCCAGCTGCAGTGCCGGGCCGGGGTTCGGACGGGAATCGCCGGGGGTCGCGGGGAAGCCGGCACCCGACGACGAGCCGCCGCCGCTCGAGGCCACGACCGGGTCGCCCTTGTGCTTGAAGAAGGCCAGGAAGCCACCACCGAAGCGCTTCCAGTCCACGGCCACGTACGTGGTGGCGCCACAGAAGAATGCGATGAGCGCCAGCACGACGGCACGTTTGCGCTTGTTGTTGAACATGGGCGGTCCGATGATGAGCAAGTTACCGCATGTTACTTGTCGGACAGAGCGTTACCGCTCCCCGCACGAGGCCGCGAACCGAAACGTGAACTAGTTCCTCACACTCGTCTCAAGCAAGGCGACGATTTGCCGACACGCACGGGTCTTCCCGGGCTGGCAAACCCGCGAACGAGTTTCGGGGCGGACGGTAAGTCGGCGGAAAGCCGCCTGCGGCGACGATGGACGCACTCGACAAACCTCCGGAGCGCGCCATGGATTCCACCGCATCGACCCCCGTTGCCCTGCGCGACGCGCCGCGCAACGACCCCGGCCTCGTCGGCCAGGCCGTGCTCAAGCTGCTGACGCACGAGACCCGGGTCGACGCGGTGCACGCGCTGTCGCCGCGTTTCCGGCTCGTCTCGCTGCGCAGCGACGCGTTGCGCCGCGTCGCCCATCGGCCGGGCGACAAGGTGCAGGTGCGCGTCGGCGGCATGGCGTTCCGCACGTTCACGCCGTTCCGCCTGGGCGAGGGCGACGACTCGCTCGAGCTGCTGTGCTACGGCCATGGCAGCGCGCCGGCCGCCCGCTGGCTCGGCACGGTGGCACCCGGCGACCGTTGCCACGTGCTGGGCCCGCGCCGCTCGATGGACCTGGCGGCGATCGATCGCTCGACGGTGTTCGTCGGCGACGAGACCTCGCTGGGCCTCGCGCTCGCGCTGTGCGGCACGCCGCTGGGCGGGCTCGACACGCACTTCATCTTCGAGGTCGGCGACGCCGTCGAGGTGCGCGGCGTGCTCGAGGCGATGGGCCGTGGCATGCTGCAACATGCGTGGCTCGTCGAACGCCGCGCCGATGGCGCGCACCTGGTGGAGGTCGAGACGGCGCTGGCGCGCTACGCCGCCGCCGACTCGTATCGGCAATACGTGCTCAGCGGCCAGTCGCTGACCATCCAGAGACTGCAGCGCTCGCTCAGGGCGGCCGGGGCAAAGCCGTCGCAGATGCTCGTGAAGGCGTACTGGGCGCCCGGCAAGGTGGCGCTTGATTGAGCTTGTCCTGATCCAAACATGAACCGCATCGCCCTCGTCGAAGACCACGAACGCCTGTCCACGCTGGTGCGCAAGGCGCTGGCCACGGCGGGCATCGAGGTCGACGTGTTCGACCGCATCGCGAGCGCGCGCCACGCGATCGAGGAGACGCCGTACGGCGCGATCGTCGTCGACCGCGGGCTGCCCGATGGCGATGGCCTGTCGCTGGTGCGCAAGCTGCGCGCCGACGGCAACGACACGCCGTGCCTGATGCTGACGGCGCGCGACGCGGTGCACGACCGCGTCGAGGGCCTCGAGGCCGGCGCGGACGACTACCTCGCCAAGCCGTTCTCGATGGAGGAGCTCGCGGCCCGCGTGCGCGCGCTGCTGCGGCGGCCGGCCGCGATGCAGAGCCTCAACCCGTCGTTCGCCGACATCCAGCTCGCGCCCGACCAGGGCACGATGAGCTGCGGCGCCGAGACGGTGACGCTGCCGTCGGCGGAGCTGCAGATCATGCTGTGCCTGGTCAAGGCCGAGGGCCTGGTCGTGCGGCGCGCCGCGCTGGAGGCCGCGGCCTGGGGCCTGACCGAGGCCGTCACGCCCAACGCGCTCGACGTCGCGCTGCACCGGCTGCGCAAGAAGCTGCAGGCGATCGACTCGACGCTGCAACTGGTCAACGTGCGCGGCCACGGCTATGCGCTGCGTCCCGATGCGTCCTGATCACCGCTCCGGACGCCGCCCCTGGCGCGACAGCGACTGGTGCCGCTGGGACGAAGGCGCGGCCGACGCGCGGCGTGGCTGCGAGAAGGGCACGGCGCGGCGCGGCGGCGACAAGGGTGCGTCGCGGCGCGAGATGCGCTGGCGCCGGCGCGCGGCGTGGGAGCTGGTGCACTACCGCCGCCATCACCAGGGCCGCAGCCTCGGCGGCAACCTGCTCGCGATGTTCATCGTCGCGTCCCTGCTGAGCATCCTGCTCGCCGCGCTCGTGCTCGAGACGGCGTTCAACTGGCATCGCGGCGCCGCGCTGTCGCACGGCCTGGGCGAGCAGGTGGACTGGATCGAATCGCACCTCGTGTTCGACGCCGCGGGCACGCCGGTGGCGCTGCGCGAGCCGCCCGACACGGCCTGGGTCTACACGGCCGCGACGCACGACTGGAAGTACCGCGTCGTCGACGGCCGCGGCGTCGCGCTGCTGTCGTCGGACGCCGGCGCGCCGCCATTCGCGCCGACGCCAGCCGGCTTCGACGCGACCCGCGAGCGCTTCGACGTCGTCGTCGACGGCCTGCCGCTGCACGTCGTCTCGAAGGCGCTGTCGCACGACGGCCACCGCTACTTCGTGCAGACCGCGATCAGCGATCGCGCGGCCGCGCTGTTCAGCGGCGCCATCGTCGGCCCGATCCTGCAGAACGCATTGCTGATCGCCGCGGTGTCGCTGCTGCTGTTCGCCTTCGGCGTGCACGGCTCGCTGCGCCACTTCCTGCTGCCGCTGCGGCGCGCGTCGGAGTCCGCGTCGCGCATCGCGCCGCGCAACCTCGAGACGCGGCTGTCCGAGGCCGCGATGCCGCGCGAGCTGCGGCCGCTGATCCGCGCGTTCAACCAGGCGCTCGACCGGCTGCAGCAGGGCTATCGCGTGCAGCAGGAATTCCTCGCGGCGGCGGCGCACGAACTGAAGACGCCGCTCGCGTTGATCCGCGGCCAGGTCGAACTGAGCGAGTCCGCCGACCGCGAGCTGCTGCTGGGCGACATCGACCGCATGGCGCGCCAGGTGGCCCAGCTGCTGCACCTGGCCGAGGTCAGCGAGGCCCGCAACTTCCAGATGGCGGAGCTCGACATGGGCAGCGTGGCCGGCGAGGCCGTCGCCTTCCTGCAGCGCCTCGCGCTGCGCGGCAACGTGCACCTGGACCTGCGCGTGGCCGAGGCGCTGGCGGCGCGCCGCGCCGATCGCGGCGCCGTCTTCGTGCTGCTGAAGAACCTGATCGAGAACGCGATCCAGCACTCACCCGGCGGCGCCGTCGTGACGGTGGACGTGCGCGCCAGCGGCATCTCGGTGCGCGACGAAGGCGAGGGCATCCCGCCCGAGCACCTGCCCGAGCTGTTCAAGCGCTTCTGGCGCGGCGCCGCGCGCCGCGACACCGGCGCCGGCCTCGGCCTGGCCATCTGCCACGAGATCGCGCTGGCGCACGGCTGGTCGCTGGTCGCGCGCAATGGCAGCGCGGGCGCGGAGTTCCTGGTGTCGTTCGAGCTAACCGCTAGCTGAGTCGGATCGACACCCGCGTCACGAACGAGTCGCCGATCTCCCGCCGCGCGTCGAAGCCCAGGCGGTACGCCAGGCCCAGCATCGCGGCGTTGGTCGACAGCGTCGTGCCGTGCAGCGTGCGCACGCCGCGCGCGCGGGCCGCGGCGATCAGCGCCTCGAGCAGGCGCCGGCCCAGCCCCAGGCGCTTGGACGCGTCACCCACCAGCAGCGCGAATTCGGCGTCGGGGCCGTCGTCGTCGTCGACCGCGCGGCCGACGGCCAGCATCGTCTCGGCGCCGGCCGCGTCGCGCGTCGTGACGACGAACGCGACCTCGCGCGACGGGTCGATGTCCGTCCAGCGGCGAATCTCCTCGGGCGACGGATGGCGCGTGGAGAACAAGCGGTTGTAGCTGGTCTCCATCGACAGCGAGTCCAGGAAGGCCGACTCGATCGCGAAGTCGTCGGGCGCGATGGGGCGCAGCGTGGCCTCGCGGCCATCGGGCAGCGGCCAGCGCACGGGCGGGACGACGTCGGACATGCGCGCATGATGGCGCCGCGCAGGCCCGTGCGGAATGCGGGTGCGCCCGCGGGCTTCTCGAAGCGGGCACACTGTCGGGCATGACTTCGACCCCGATCGATCACCCGCTGGCCAACGTGATGTGGACGGCGCTGACCACCTCGCAGGCGGACTGGTCGCGCGGCAACGCGCTGGCGCGACGCTTCCGGCCCGAGTTCGCGCGCTTCGCCGGCATGCCCGCCGTGACCGCGGCGAACCTGCGCGCGCTCGCGGCCGACATGGCCTGCGACGAGATCGTCGCCCTGTCCGATGCCGACGACTTCGATCCGGGCCCGCTGTTCGACGTGAGCGATCGCAAGAACCTCGTGCAGATGATCGGCCCGGCGACGGGCGAGGCGAGGGCGCCGCAACGCTTCCGTCCGCTGGGCCCGGCCGACGTGCCGCGGATGACGGCGCTGGTGCAGCTGACGGAGCCCGGCCCGTGGTACGAACGCACGCCGGAACTCGGCCGCTTCGTCGGCTTCGAGGCCGAGGGCCAGCTGGTGGCGATGGTGGGCGAGCGCATGCGCGTGCCCGGCCACACCGAGATCAGCGCCGTCTGCTGCCACCCGGACTGGCGCGGTCGGGGGCTGCCGGCGGACCTGATGCGGCTCATCTCGCAAGGCATCGTCGCGCGCGGCGAGACGCCGTTCCTGCACGTGCTCGCCGAGAACGCGTCGGCGATCGCGCTCTACGGCAAGCTGGGCTTTCGCAGGCGGACGCAGACGCGGCTGACGATCCTGCGTCGCAACGAAGTGCCCGTCTAGAGCGCCTTGCCCTGCGGCTTCGGAGCGTTGGGCGCGCCGACTTCCTTCTGGCCTTGCGGCAGCGTCTTCGTCAGGTCGACGAACGCGCGGCCGTGCTGGTCGTCGACGGGCTCGGCGTCCTCGTCGGCGCCCTCGATGGGCGCGACGATGGCCTTGCCGATGGACTCGAGCACGTTGTCGTCGTTCTCGCCGACCACGCGGCCGTTGCGGCCGTCGGGCAGGTCGTCGCGGGTGCGGTCGGTCTGGGTGGGGGTGTTCATGGTCGTGGCCCGAAGTTGGATGTCCCTGTCGGGCAATCGCCATGCCGCGATGGCGCGCATGATGGGCACGACGACTGCCGCAACGACCTGAACTCGAACCTCAGGACAACAACATGCAGATCCAGATCAACACCGACCATCATCTCCAGGGCAGCGAAGCGCGGGAACAGTGGGCCAGCGGCGTCATCGACGCGGCGATGGGCCACTTCGCCGACAACGTGACGCGCGTGGAGGCGCACCTGAGCGACGAGAACGCCGGCAAGGGCGGGGCGCCGGCGTTGCGCTGCAAGATGGAGGCGCGCGTCAACGGCCGCCCGCCGATCGCGGTGACCAACGATGCCGTGTCGCTGGACGCGGCCGTCAACGGCGCAGTGCAAAAGCTCGTGCGCGCGACCGAACACGCGTTGGGCCGCGCGGACAAGCACGCGCACGAGGGGCGCCAGCTGCCTGTCGCGGACACGACCGACGACGACTTCGTGCCGTCGTCGGCGCCGTTCTGACCTAGGCCTTCAGGGCGCCCGCAGCGACGCCGCCCTGGCCCGCAGGCAACGTCGCCAGCGCGGCCTCGGCGGCCTGCAGCAGCGGCAGCAACTGGTTGCCGTGGGCCGGCGACCAGACGACGCCCACGCGCGCGGCCAGCGACAGCCGCGCCACGCCCACGTTGACCGGCGCCGCCAGCGCCTGCGCCACCTTGGCGGCGACGCGCTGGGCTTCTTCCGGCTGGTGCAGATCGACCAGCATCGCGGCGAACTGGCCGCGGTCCAGCCGCACCGCGGTGTCGGTCTTGCGCAGCTCGAAGTGCAGCCGGCCGGCGGTGGCGCGCAGCACGTCGTCGCCGACGGTGTGGCCGTATTGCTCGCAGATCGCCTCGAAGCCGTCGATCTCGATCAGCATCATCGCCAGCACGTTCTTCTGCCGCGCCGAGCGCAGCAGCGCCATCTCGGCGCGATCCTGCAGCACCGCGCGCGTGGGCAGGCCGGTGAGGCTGTCGTGATGGGTGAGCCGCAGGGGCGATTCCTCGCTGCTGCGGTGCAGCGGTTCGACGGCGATCAGCCCGGTGACCTGGCCGCGCCCGTCGCGCAGCGCGCCGACGTTCAGCCGCGTGGGATGCGGCGAACCATCCTTGTGGCGCAGCACCCAGTCGTGCTCGCTGGGGACGCCGTCGCGCCGCAGCGCCGTGCCGAGCACGCCGGCATCGGCGACCACGTGTTCGCCGAGGATCGCGGACAGCTCGGCAGCACGCGCCTCGAGTTCTTCCAGGGCGATCAGGCTGCCGGCGATCGGCTTGCCGGCGAGTTCGTCGCGACCGTAGCCGAGGCGCTCGGCCGCGACCGGATTGATCCAGCGTATTCGGCTCTGCGCATCGACGCCGAGCACGACGCCGGGGTAGGCGTCCAGCAGCAGTTGCTGCACTTCTCCGAGTTCCAGCCAGGTGTGGGACTGCGGATCGAGGGTGGCGTGTTGGCTGTCCATCGGACCAGTCTCGCACCGACTGACGGTCGCCGACAAGCCCTTTTCCGGTGAGGACGAACCCGATGGGCGTGCGCTGCAATCCCGGGTAGCGTGCGCGCTGTTCCAATACGTCCATGACCACCTTGCCCGCCGATCCCGCGCTGCAGGTCGAAGGCTTCTTCGACGCCGCGACCTGCACCGTCACCTACCTCGTGCTGGACCCGGCGAGCCGCCGCTGCGCGATCATCGACAGCGTGCTGGACTACGACGCCAGCTCGGGCCGCACCGGCAGCGCGAGCGCCGAGCGCCTGCTCGCGCGCGTGGCCGAACTCGGCGCGACGGTGCAGTGGATCCTCGAGACGCACATCCACGCCGACCACCTGTCGGCCGCGCAGTGGATCAAGCAGCGCACCGGCGGCAGGGTGGGCATCGGTCGCCGCATCGTCGACGTGCAGCGCGTGTTCGGCAAGCTGTTCGACGCCGGGCCGGCGTTCGTGCCCGACGGCCGCCAGTTCGACCATCTGTTCGACGACGGCGAGACCTTCGCCATCGGCAGCCTGCAGGCGAGCGCGCTGCACACGCCCGGCCACACCCCGGGCTGCATGACCTTCGTGGTGCCCGGCGCGACGCACGCGCTCGCCTTCGTCGGCGACACGCTGTTCATGCCCGACTACGGCAGCGCGCGCTGCGATTTTCCCGGCGGCGACGCGTCCACGTTGTACCGCTCGATCCGCCGCGTGCTGGACCTGCCCGGCGACACCATGCTGTGCCTGTGCCACGACTACGCGCCCGCCGGCCGCGCGACCTGCTTCGTGACAACGGTCGCCGAACAACGCGCGGCCAACGTCCATGTGCACGACGGCGTCACCGAGGCCCAGTTCGTCGCGATGCGCACCGCCCGCGACGCGACGCTCGCCGTGCCGCAACTGCTGCTGCCCGCGGTGCAGGTCAACATGCGCGGCGGCGCGCTGCCCGAGCCCGAGGCCAACGGCGTGCGCTACCTCAAGATCCCGCTCGACGCCGTCTGATGGAAGCGTTCGCACTCGGATCGCTCGTCGGCCTGCTGCTCGCGCTCACCGGCGCGGGCGGCGGCATCCTGGCGGTGCCGCTGCTCGTGTTCGCGCTGCACCTGGGCCTGGCCCAGGCGGCGCCGATCGGCCTGCTGGCCGTCGGCCTGGCCGCGGCGATGGCCGCGACGCTGGGCCTGCGCGACGGCATCGTGCGCTACCGCGCCGCGATGCTGATGGGCGGTCTGGCGATGCTGCTGGCGCCGCTGGGCGTCGCCGCCGCGCAGCGCCTGCCCAACGCGCCGCTGACGATCGCGTTCGCCGCGGTGCTGGCGCTGTCCGCGTGGCGCATGTGGCAGCGCGCGCTCCACGCGCTGCACCCGCACGCGGACACCTCCGCGCGCGCGGCGCTCCCGTGCGTGCTCGACGCGCGCGACGGCCGCCTCGTGTGGACGCGCCCCTGCGCGCAGGCGCTCGCGTTCACAGGCGTCGTCGCGGGCGTGCTCAGCGGGCTGCTGGGCGTCGGCGGCGGCTTCGTCATCGTGCCGGCGCTGACGCGCTTCACCGAGCTGTCGGCGCGCAGCATCGTCGCGACCTCGCTGGCCGTGATCGCGCTCGCGTCGGTCGGCGGCGTCGGCGCGGCGGCGTGGAAGGGCGCGATCGCCTGGGACATCGCGCTGCCGTTCGCGATCGGCTCGGTGGCCGCATCGCTGCTCGCGCGCGTGATCGCGTCGCGCGTCGCGGGGCCGCGGCTGCAACAGGGCTTCGCGGTGGTCAGCGCGGGCGTGGCGGTGCTGCTGCTCGCGCGTGGGCTGGGCTGGCTCGCGGTTCGCTAGGGGACGCGATGAAGATCAGGACAGCGTATTTCAAGGTCGCCGAGGCCATCGTACTGGCCGGCCCTGACGGCCACGAATTCGAGCTGTGCGGTGGCCACTGAGCCGATGCAATCCGCGTGGCGCGTCAGCTCGCGTAGCGCAGCGGCAAGGCCGTCGTGAACTTCAGCTGCTCCATCGCGAAGCTCGAGCTGACATCGAACAGCTGCGTCCCCGCGATCAGGCGCTTGTAGACGCCGTCGTAGGCCGCGATGTCGGGCACGACGATGCGCAGCAGGTAGTCGATGTCGCCGCTCATGCGGTAGAACTCGACGACCTCCGGGATGGAGTCGACGGTCGCGTGGAACTGGTCGAACCAGGCCTGCGTGTGCTGGCTCGTCTTGACGTTGACGAACACCGTCACGCCCACGTTGACGCTCTTGGGATCGACCAGCGCCACGTGGCTGGTGATCACGCCGCCGTCCTTCATGCGCTGCACGCGGCGCCAGCATGGCGTCGTCGACAGCTGCACCGCGGCGGCGAGCTCGGCGATCGGCGTGTCGCAATTGAGCTGCAGCATCTCCAGCAGCTTGCGGTCGATGGCATCCAGTTTCATTCACGGCCTCTCGTAAGGAAGGAAATTCTATTGCTCGCGCGCAGAGGATGATGACCGATTCAACCCTCGGTCAGCGCGGGGGAGGGCGGCCGTGCGACGATGTCGCCCCATGCCCGAACCTTTGCCCCTCGCGTCCTACCCGTCGTTTCTCCGATTCTGGGCAGGCCGCGTGGCCGGCACGATGGCCAACCAGATGCTGATGGTGGCCGTCGGATGGCAGATGTACGACCTGACGCACAGCGCCTGGAACCTGGGCCTCGTCGGCCTGTTCCAGTTCGTGCCGGCGCTCGCGCTGGCGCTGGTCACGGGCCACGTCGCCGACCGCTACGACCGCCGCCACATCGTCTCGATGGCGTTGACGATCCAGCTGCTGGCGGCGCTGCTGTTGCTGCTGTCCACGCACGAGCACTGGATCTCGCGCGACCTGATCCTGGGCGTGTCGCTGCTGCTGGGGGTGGCGCGCTCGTTCCAGATGACCGCCACCCAGGCGCTGACGCCCCTGCTGGTGCCTGCGTCCATCCTGGCGCGCGCGATGGCCTTCAGCTCGTCGGGCAACCAGGCCGCCATCATCGGCGGGCCGGCGCTCGGCGGCTTCCTGTACGCCGCCGGCGCGAGCATCGTCTACGCCGTGTGCGCCGCGTTGTTCGTGCTGGGCGCGGCGCTGGTGTGGAGCGTGCGCTACGACCACAAGCCCGCGCCGCGCGCGCCGGTGACGATGGACACGCTGCTCGCCGGCGTGCGCTTCATCCGCGCCAAGCCGGTCGTGCTGGGCGCGATCTCGCTGGACCTGTTCGCGGTGCTGCTGGGCGGCGCCGTCGCGCTGCTGCCGATCTACGCGCGCGACATCCTGCACGTCGGCCCCGAAGGGTTGGGACTGCTGCGCGGCGCGCCGGCGATGGGTGCGCTGCTGATGTCGCTGCTGCTCGCGCGCTGGACGATCCGCAGCCGCGCCGGCGCGATCCTGTTCTCGTGCGTGGCGATCTTCGGCGTCACGACGATCGTGTTCGGCGTCTCGCAGTGGTTCTGGCTGTCGATGGCGGCGCTGTTCGTCAACGGCGCGGTCGACATGGTCTCGGTCGTCGTGCGCCAGACGCTGGTGCAGCTCGACACCCCCGACGAGATGCGCGGCCGCGTCAGCGCCGTCAACTCGATCTTCATCGGCGCCAGCAACCAGCTCGGCGAGTTCGAGTCGGGCGCGACGGCGGCGCTGTTCGGCCCGGTCGGCGCGGTGGTGGCTGGCGGCGTCGGCACGCTCGTGGTCGTCGGGCTGTGGATGCGCTGGTTTCCGGAGCTGCGCAATCGCAGGAGCCTGACAGAGGCCTGATCGGCCTGCACTCGCGCGCGTGACGCGCGGGCGCGGCGGAAGTCAGCCGTGGATGTGCAGCGGCGCAAACGACTTCACGAGATCGTCGATCGCCTTCATCTGCGCGAGGAAGGGCTCGAGCTGGTCCAGCGGCAGCGCGCTGGGGCCGTCGCACTTGGCCTTGTCCGGCTCCGGATGCGCCTCGAGGAACAGGCCGGCCAGGCCCACGGCCAGCCCGGCGCGCGCGAGCTCGGCCACCTGCGCGCGGCGCCCGCCCGACGCCGCGGCGCCGGACTCGCGCTGCTGCAGCGAGTGCGTGACGTCGAAGATCACCGGCGCGTCGCCGGTCGTCTTCCTCATCACCGAGAAGCCCAGCATGTCGACGACGAGGTTGTCGTAGCCCAGGCAGGTGCCGCGGTCGCACAGGATCAGCTGGTCGTTGCCGGCTTCGCGGAACTTCTCGCAGATGTTGGCCATCTGCGACGGGCTGAGGAACTGCGGCTTCTTGATGTTGATGACGCGGCCGGTCTTCGCGAGCGCGACGACCAGGTCGGTCTGGCGCGCGAGGAACGCGGGCAGCTGCAGCACGTCGACCACCTCGGCGACGGCGGCGCACTGGTGCGGTTCGTGCACGTCGGTGATCAGCGGCACGCCGAAGGTGGTCTTGACGGCCTCGAGGATCCGCAGGCCTTCCTCCAGGCCGGGGCCGCGGTAGGAATGGATCGACGAGCGGTTGGCCTTGTCGAAGCTGCCCTTGAACACGTAGGGGATGCCCAGCTTGGTCGTGACGCGCACGTACTCCTCGGCCGAGCGCAGCGCGAGCTCCCTCGATTCCAGCACGTTGATGCCGCCGAACAGCACGAACGGCGCGCTGTTGCTGACATTGACGGCGGGAGTGATCTTGACGGTGGACATGGCGTCTCCTTGATTCGCAACCGGCATTTTGCAACGGCGCGCCGACCCGGGCCGCGGAGCAGCGCATCCCACCTGCCGCGCGAACGGTTCAACGCTTTCACAACCTGATACGCGAGGCGGCCTTGCGCGGACGAGACGCGTCAGCCGGAGTCCGGAAGTGACTCAATTCGTCACCTCGAAGGGTGACAAATTTGGTCGCATCGCGCTTTTTCTTCGGCTTCCCGTTGCCGGCGAGGAACCGGTTCCACTGCTCGACGCCCGCTAACTTTCAATTGGATACGACATCGACGCCGCCGCGCCTCATTTCGGCACGGGATTTGCGCATCCTTAGCAAACAGTGAATGGACGTCGTTGGGACGTTCCGGTCCGGGGTCACGAAACCCTGGGCCGTATGCGGACAAAACCCGGAGAGAGAGCCATGAAACGCGTCGAGAACCCGATGCCCTTCCGTTGGAAGGCCCCGTTGTGCCTGCTGCTGGTCGCGGCCCTGCTCGCGGCCTGCGGCGGCGGCAAGTCCGGCGGCGACGGCGGATCGTCGTCCGGCGGAACCGGGACTGGCACCGGAACGGGCACGGGTACAGGTACCGGCACCGGCACCGGCACCGGCACCGGCACCGGCGGCGCCACGACGCAGGACTTCACGCCGCTGAGCTGGTCGCAGACCGACCCGACGACGCAGTACACGCTGGCCGACGGCACGCTGGTGACGCAGCTCGGCGGCCGCGTGCGCGACCGCCACGCGCGCGAGCAGCCCACGCCGGGCGACGCGCCCGGCACAGACGACCTGTACGACCTGTTCGCCGCGCACTACTTCGAGCGCCGCACGCACGAGGTGACGATCTACGACAACGTCTCGCCGACCAACGCCGCGCAGCACATCCTGACCGTGGTCGTGCGTCCGCAGTGGTGGCTGTACGGCACGAACTTCCGCTCCGGCTACATCGGCCGCCGCGACGGCGACCTGCCGGGCCCGACGGCCGTGGCGCTGTACGGCGACAACGGCGGCATGAAGCGCCTGCCCAACTTCAGCCTGCTGTCGACGCAGGAGCTGAAGACGCCGGTCGCCAACTACGACGCGCTGCCGTCCGACCCGGGCAGCAACTACACCGTCGACCTCACCGTGCCGCCGCAGGACGGCGAGTTCGTGCTCGTCAAGCAGATCACGAACTCGGCGTCGCTCGGGCGCGCGCTGCAGACCGGCGACCTGATCGAGTTCGAGTTGGGCATCTTCCTGGCCGGCGACCAGAGCGACCCCAACCTCGGCCGCTTCAACTACTACTCGGACGTCGTCGTCTACAAGGTCGGCACGCCGGGCGCGCAACCGTGGTTCCGCGGCCCGAGCAGCGACCCGACGCTGATCCCGTGGGACTCGCACGTGCTGCCCGCCGAGGCGCTGACCGGCGGCACGTTGATGACCGAGCAGGAAGACACCTCGGGCCAGCCCGAGATGAACCTGATGCAGGCCACGCCCAACATCGCCGGCATCAACATGCAGTCGTTCCAGGAAGGCCGGCGCCTGTTCCACACGTCGTTCCTCACCGGCACGCACGCCGAGGCCGGCAATCCGGTGTTCACGGCGGAGGCGGGCAAGGCCGGCCCGATGTTCCAGCAGGCGTCCTGCATCGCCTGCCACACGGGCGACGGCAAGAGCACGCCCGCGCAGACCGGCGCGCTCAACACGATGGTGGTGCTGACCGGCGACAGCGACGCCAACGGCAACCCGATCCCCGACGCGCGCTTCGGCGGCCATCTCGAGCAGGGCCTGATCACCGACGGCGGCAAGACCTTCGACGGCCGCCAGGCGATCCTGAGCATCGCGTCCTATGCGTCGACCGCCGGCACCTATCCGGACGGCACCGCCTACACGCTGCAGAAGCCTCAGTACGCCTTGACCGACCTTTCCGGCAACGCGCTGTCGCTGCCCGCGCACATGTCGGTGCGCAGCGCGCCGCATCTCGTCGGCATGGGCCTGCTCGAGGCCGTGCCCGAGTCCAGCCTGCAGGCGCTCGCGACCGCCAGCGCGAACGATCCCGACGGCGCGGTGGGCAAGCTGCAGATCGTCACCGACCTGAAGGATCCGACCCTCAAGCGCGTCGGCCGCTTCGGCTGGCGCGCGACCTCGGCCACGGTCGAACAGCAGGCGGCGCAGGCGCTCAACGGCGACATCGGCGTCACCACGTCGATCCTGCCGACGCGCCTGTGCGGGCTGGCCGCCGCGGCCGCCGGTGCTGCGTGCCGCGCCGCCGATGCGACGCAGGCCGCGCTGAACGACAGCGACCTCGACCTGCTGGTGCACTATCTCAGCACGCTGGCGGTGCCGGCGGCGCGCCACTTCGCCGGCGAGCAACCGCTGGGCATCAGCGGCCCGACGATCGTCGCGCAACCGATCGCGACGACCAACGCGCAGATCGCGGCCGAGAACACCCTGCAGGCGCGCGTCGCCACCGGCAAGAACCTGTTCGCGCAGCTGCGCTGCACGGCCTGCCACGTGCCGACGCTGACCACCGGCACCGCGCACCGCTTCGCCGAACTGCGCGGCCAGACCATCGCGCCGTACTCGGACCTGCTGCTGCACGACATGGGCCCCGATCTCGCCGACACCTTCCCGCAAGGCAACGCCAGCGCGCAGGAATGGCGCACCGCGCCGCTGTGGGGCCTGGGCCTGCTGGCCGCCATCAATCCGAACGTGCGCTACCTGCACGACGGCCGCGCCCGCACGATCGAGGAGGCGATCCTGTGGCACGGCGGCCAGGCCGCGGCGGCGCGCGACCGCTTCAAGGCGCTGAGCGCCGACGACCGCCAGAAGGTGATAGCCATGGTGAGCTCGCGATGAACGGCGACCAGCTCCCCGACGGCGATGTCCGCCGGCGCCTGCTGATGCTGGCCGCCAGCTTCGCGCTGGTGTCCTGCGGCGGCGGTGGCGGCTCGCCCGTGCCGGCGCCTGTCGCGCCCACGCCGCCGACGCCACCATCGCCCACGCCGCCGGCACCGGCACCGGCACCGGCACCGACACCGCCGGCACCAGCGCCCGTGCCCAATCCCCCGCCGCCCGCGCCGGGGCCGGCGCCGCTCAAGAGCGCCAAACGCGGCGTCGCCTACGACTTCGCGTCGCTGGCCGACCTGCAGGCGCTCTCGACGGGCGTGAGCTGGTGGTACAACTGGGCGACGCGTCCGAACAGCGCGCTGCCGTCGAACGCGGCGTCGCAGGCGGCGATGGACTACCTCCCGATGCTGTGGAACGCGAGCTACGACGCGCCCTCGGTGGAGGCCTACATCAAGGCCAACGCCAACATCAAGTATCTGCTCGTGATGAACGAGCCCAACCTGGTCGACCAGGCCGACTTGACGCCGGCACAGGCCGCCGCTGCATGGCCCGGCTATGAGGCGGTGGCCGCGGCCACCGGCGCGAAGATCGTCGGGCCCGCGATCACGTGGGGCACGATGCCCAACTACAGCGATCCCGTGGTGTGGCTGGACGCGTTCATCGCGGCCTACCAGTCGGCCAACGGCGGCCGCAGTCCGCAGATCGACTACATCGCCTTCCACTGGTACGACTACGGGCTGGCCGACCAGCTCGATCGGCTGACCAAGTACGGCAAGCCGTTGTGGGTCACCGAGATGGCCAACTGGCACAACGGCGACGGCAGCGCCGCGATCGACACGCTCGCCAAGCAGGAGGCGCAGATGACCGACATGGTCAACACCTGCGAGACCCGCCCCGACGTGTTCCGCTACGCGTGGTTCACGGGCCGCTGGGCCAGCGACGCGCACTTCACGAGCCTGCTCGGGACGAACGCGGGCGACCTGACCGATCTCGGCAAGCTGTACCTGACCTTGCCCTTCACGCCGGCCTGAAGTCGGGGCTGACTCGCGTCCTGCTGCGCCAATGTGCCGCGTTTGGCCGGCGAAGTCGGGCGGACTAGAAGATTATTCTGGACGGGCGTCCTACAATTCCGCGGATGAAGATGTTCGCGGCGGATGCCGAGCTCCTGACACTCGAGGGGGTATTGACCCGGCCCTGGGGTGCGGACGTGCTCGCCGCGACGGTCGCGCTCGCCTGGCATCTGCGCCAGCGTGACAGCGCGCGCGCGCTGCGGCTGGTGGACGGCATCGCGCCGTTGCTGCCGCCCACGCCCGAGGGCGCGCGTCGCCGCGACGCCCATCGCGCGCGCGCGGCGCTCGCCGCCTGCGAGGCCTCGGCGCTGCTGTGCGACTTCGACGTCGCCGAACGCTGGCTGGCCGACGCCCGCCAGCACCTCGACCCGCACGCCGACGCCTGTGCCGAAGGCGACGCCTGGCTGGCGGAGGCGGTGCTGGCCAAGATGCGCGTGCAGCGCGCGCGCGAGCTGGCCGCCCACGAGCAGGCGATCGCCTTCTTCGAGACGATCGCCGCGCCCGACCGCTTGGCGATCGCGCAGATCTGGCTCAGCTTCGAGCGCGCCTACTCGCAGCCCGACGTCGACCATTCCGTCGGACTGCAAGGCCCCGGCGACGAGTGGCCGGAGGCGCAGCTCGCCTGGAACGCGTTGTGGAGCGCGTCGCGCGCGCTGGCGCTGTCGTACCGCCAACCCGCCGAATCGGCGCTGCTCTATCGCCAGGCCGCGGCGCACGCGCGCGAGGTCGGGCTGGTGCGGCTCGAGATCGTCGCGATGATCAATGCCGGCGCGGCCACGCAAGGCCTGGGCGGCATGGACCTGGCCGCCGAATGCTTCGAGATGGCCAGCACGCGCGCCAACGCCACCGGCTGGCCGACGCTGATCGGCACCGCCAACACGCGCGTCGGCGAGCTGATGCAGACCCTGGGCGCGTTCGACGAGAGCCGCAGCATCCTGAGCGAGGCGATCGTCGCGCTGCAGATCGGCGCGCCCGGCGCGCACCTGGCGATCGCCTACGCGTCGCTCGCCGAGACGCTGCGGGCGATGGGCCGGGCCGAGGACTCGCTGGAGCCGATGAGCCAGGCGATCGCGCTGTACCGCGAGGTCGGCTTCAAGCACGTCCTCGCGCTGAACCTGATCTTCCAGGCGCGCGGCCTGGTGGCCGCCGGCCTGCCGCAGCAGGCGCTGGCCGTGTGCGGCGAGGCCCGCGCTCTGATCGAGGAGTCCGGGCTGCACTCGCTGCACGTGGGCGTGACGGACGTGCTGGCCGACCTGCACCGCCGCTTCGAGCTGCCCGCGCCGCCCGGCATGACGCTGCCGACGGCCGCGCTGCACTACGCCGAGCAGGCGCTGCTCGAAGGGCGCCGCGTCGAGGGTTGGAAGGCGCCCGCGCGCCTGTACACCTTCCTGGCCGAGCGCTGGGCGGCGGCCGGCGACCACGCCCGCGCCTACGAGTACGCGCGCCAGGCGCTGGAGGCCAACGAGAAGGAAGCGCTCCAGAAGATGAACTACCCGCTGGCGCTGGTGCGGCTGCGCCGGCGCGGCAGCCAGGTCGACCTCCCGGCCGGCGGCGCTGCGGGCGCGGCCATCGGCCTGCAGAACGTCGGCGAGGAGCGCCAGCGCCGCCACGGCTCGCGCACGTTGACGCCCAAGGAGCGCAGCATCCTGCTGCTGCTGGCGCGCAACTTCTCCAACAAGGAGATCGCCAAGTCGATCGACGTCAGCGACGAGACCGTGAAGTGGCACCTGAAGAACCTGTTCAACAAGCTCGACGCGGGCTCGCGCAAGCACGCCGTGACGCGCGCGCGCTCGCTGGGCTTCATCAGCTTCAGCGGCTAGTGAGAACCTGTGAACGAATCCGGCACGCCCGCTCGTTCCCTCCAAACGCGCCCGCTCTGCGTTGCAAATGCTCGCCGGGGGAACCACCCCGGCTGTGCTTTGCGCCTTGATCGGACACGTTTGGAGGGCCCGCTCGGACGCGCCGGATCCGTCCACAGGTTCTGCGCTCACAATCGGCGGTCGACCTCACCGGGACTGCCATGCGCCAAGCCATCGAACGCCTCCAGGGCTCGCTGATCCGCGAGATCGCCAACACCGGCATGGGCCGCGCCGACGTGCTCGCGTTCTGGTTCGGCGAGAGCGACGAGGTGACGCCCGACGTGATCCGGCGCGCCGCCATCGAGTCGCTGGAACGCGGCGAGACCTTCTACTCGCAGAACCTGGGCCTGCCCGAACTGCGCGAGAGCCTGGCGCGCTACACGTCGACGCTGCATCCGACGGTCGACGCCGGCCGCGTCGTCGTCACGTCCGGCGGCGTCAACGGCTTGATGCTCGCGGCGCAGGCGCTGGTGGACGCGGGCGACGAGGTGGTCGTCGTCACGCCCGTCTGGCCCAACCTCGTCGCGCAGCCCGCGATCATGGGCGCGACGGTGCGCTGCGTCGCGCTGCGGCCGGTCGCCGGCGCGTGGACGCTGGACATGGACGCGCTGCTGGCCGCCGTCACGCACGCCACGAAGATGCTCGTGATCAACGCGCCCAACAACCCGACCGGCTGGACGCTGACGCGCGCCGAGCAGCAGCGCATCCTCGATCACTGCCGCGCCACCGGCACCTGGCTGCTGGCCGACGAGGTCTACGAGCGCCTGTACTTCGAGACGACCGACCACGCCTGCGCGCCGAGCTTCGCGGATGTCGCTTCGCCCGACGACCGCCTGATCATCGCGCACAGTTTCTCGAAGAGCTTCCTGATGACGGGCTGGCGGCTCGGCTGGCTGGTGGTGCCCGCGACCCTGACCGATGCGCTCGGCAAGCTGATCGAGTTCAACACCTCGTGCGCCAGCGTCTTCACGCAACGCGCCGCGCTTGCCGCGCTGGCGCACCGCGAGGAGATCACGCCGGCGATCGTCGCGCACCTGAAGACCTGCCGCGACACGCTCGTGCCGCTGCTCGCCGCGATCCCCGGCGTGCAGGTCGCGGTGCCGCGCGGCGGCATGTACGCGTTCTTCAGGCTCGACGGCTTCGACGATTCGCTCGCAGTCGCGAAGCGCCTGGTCACCGAGGCCGGCCTCGGTCTTGCGCCCGGTGCCGCGTTCGCGCCGGAGGCGGCGGGGTGGCTGCGCTGGTGCTTCGCGGCCAAGGACACGTCGCGGCTGGTCGAGGGCGTGCGGCGCTTGCGCGGGTGGTTGGAAACCATGCACGCTGACGTTCAAGGCTCCCGCGCCAGCACGAAGTTCTGATCGAGCGTGAAGAACGCCGTCTCGACGACCGACCCATCGGGCGCGACGCCCGGCGCGTGTTCGACATAGTCGCCCACCAGCGACGAGCGCACGCCGAACACGACGTCTGAGTCGAGGTACGCATCGCCGTCGCGAAAGATGTGCGTCGTCAGCGGCTGCCAGCCGTCGGCCTTGATCATGAAGTGCAGGTGCGCCGGACGCCACGGATGGCGGCCCGTCGCGGCGAGCATCGCGCCGACCGGGCCGTCGACCGGGATCGGATACGCCGTCGGCACGATGCTGCGAAAGCGCACGGCGCCGTGCGCGTCCGTGCGCAGCACCGCGCGGGCGCGGCGCGCGTCGCCGAGCTCGGGACGCTGCACGTCGTAGAGGCCGTCGTCGTCGGCCTGCCAGACATCGACCTCCGCGTCGGCGACCGGCTCGCCGTCCGGGCCTTGCACGACCGCGTGCACGAACATCGGCAACCCAGGCGCGCCTTGCGCGATGTCGGCGCCGTGCTCGACGTGCGGCGCGTCGCCGGTGTGGAACGGCCCGAACACCGTCGCCTCGGTCGCGCCGGCGGGCTTGGCGTGGTTCAGCGCGATCGTCAGCATCGAGACGCCCAGCGTGTCCGACAGCAGGATGAACTCCTGGCGCGTGTCGCTGCACCTCTGGCCGGTGGCGGTGAGGAAGGCGATGCCGGCCTGCCACTCGGCCTCGGTCAGCTTCACGTCGCGCACGAAGTCGTGCAGGTGCGTGACCAGCGAGGTCATGATCTGCTTCAGGCGCGGGTCGGTCGTGGCGGCGATGCTTTGCAGCACGGCGTCGGTGATCGTGTGTTGGTCGATGTTGCGCATGGCGTGTCCGTCAGGTTCCAGACCGCCGTTGTACAGGCAACCCAATGCCGGCCTCGCCGTGCGGAAACGAAAACGGCGCCCGCAGGCGCCGCTCGCAAGTCGAAGTGGGGCGCTCAGGCCGCCGCGTCCGCCGTCAGAACGCCGCGCTTGATCTGGTCGCGCTCGATCGACTGGAACAGCGCCTTGAAGTTGCCTTCGCCGAAGCCGTCGTCGCCCTTGCGCTGGATGAACTCGAAGAACACCGGGCCGAGGTGCGTCTGCGAGAAGATCTGCAGCAGGAGACGCGGCTTGCCGCCCTCGGTGGAGCCGTCCAGCAGGATACCGCGCGACTGCAGCTCCGCCACCGGCTGGCCGTGGCCGGGCAGGCGCTCGGCGAGCATCTCGTAGTAGACGTCGTTGGGCGCGGCCATCAGCGCGACACCGGCCATCTGCAGCTTGTCGATCACCGGGATGATGTCGTCGCACAGCAGCGCGATGTGCTGGATGCCCTCGCCGTTGAACTTCATCAGGAACTCCTCGATCTGGCCGGAGCCCTTCTTGGATTCCTCGTTCAGCGGGATGCGGATCATGCCGTCCGGCGCCGTCAGCGCCTTGGAGGTGAGGCCGGTGTACTCGCCCTGGATGTCGAAGTAGCGGATCTCGCGGAAGTTGAACAGGCGCTCGTAGAAGTCGGCCCAGAACGACATGCGGCCGCGGTAGACGTTGTGCGTCAGGTGGTCGATCAGCTTCAGTCCGTGGCCCGCGGGGCGGCGCTCGACGCCGGCGATGAACTCGAAGTCGATGTCGTAGATGGACTTGCCGTCCTCGAAGCGATCGATGAGGTAGATCGGCACGCCGCCGATGCCCTTGATCGCCGGCAGGCGCAGCTCCATCGGGCCGGTGGGGATCTCGATCGGCTGCGCGCCGAGTTCGAGCGCCCGGTTGTAGGCCTTGTGCGAATCCTTGACGCGGAAGGCCATGCCGCAGGCCGACGGACCGTGCTCTGCCGCGAAATAGCCGGCGGCGCTCTTGGGCTCGCGGTTGACGATGAAGTTGATGTCGCCCTGGCGGTACAGCAGCACGTCCTTGGAGCGGTGCCTTGCGACCAGCGTGAAGCCCAGCATCTCGAAGTACGGCTCGATCAGGCCTGGGGTGGGCGAGGCGAACTCGACGAATTCGAAGCCCTGCAGGCCCATCGGGTTGTCGAACAAGTCTGTCATGGCGGTCTCCGGACGCGTGGATTGCTGTGACGAATCATAGGGAATTCAGTCTGCAGCATTTCTGCAAATCCGCGTCAGGGGTGGCGATTTGTGCAGGAATCCTGCAAGATTCGAAGATGGACACAGAATTCAAGCTGGACACTGTCGACTTGCGCATCCTGCGCGTGCTGCAGGCCGACGGCCGTGCCACCTACGACGAGGTCGCCGCCGCGGTGAGCCTGTCGCCGTCGGCCACCTTGCGCCGCGTCAAGCGGCTGGAGGACGCCGGCGTCATCTCGGGCTATGTCGCGCTGGTGCAGCCGGAGGCGGTCGGGCTGTCGCTGACCGCCTACATCACGGTGCGGCTCGAGAAGCACTCCGAGACGCACAAGCGCAAGCCGATGGACGCGTTCCGCGCATCGGTGCAGACCTGGCCCGACGTCGTCGAGTGCTTCTCGCTGACCGGCGAGATGGACTACCTGCTGCGCGTGCTGGTGAGCGACATGCAGCACTACTCCCGCTTCGTGATGGACACGCTGCTCAAGCACCCCAGCGTGCAGGACTGCAAGACCAGCTTCGTGCTCGATCGCGTCAAGCAGACGACGGCGGTGCCGCTGCAGGAGGCCAAGAGCCGCTAGGCGAGTTCGAGGCCGTCGATGCTGCGCGCGATGTCGTCCCGCACGGCCTGGGCCTCGCTGCCGCCCGTCCACTCGGGCGTGCCGCCGGCCAGGCTCCAGCGCCGGCCGGGCAGCGACACCGTCGCCTTCCACGTGAGCAGCGGCCCCTCCACGTGCCACGTGGCCTCGTAGCGGAGCGACGTCTTCGTCTGCGCATGCACGTGCGAGCTGGCGACGATGCGCTTCACGAGGCCTCCCTGCGGTTGAGTCGGCCATTTTGACTTGGGCCAGTGATCGCTTCAAACCCTTGCCGAGGTCACGCGCGCCCGCGGCGCAGTTTCTCGATCAAGGCCGGTAGCGCAGCGCCTCCACGATCACCGACAGCGCGCGCGAATGCTCGCGCCGGCTCGGGTAGAAGATGTGCAGCCCGGGAAAGGTCGGGAACCAGTCCTCCAGCACCCATTGCAGCCGTCCCGCCGCGACGTGCGGCGCCGCGAGTTCCTCGGGCATGAACGCGAGGCCGGCGCCGTCGAGCGCGGCGCGCAGCTTCTGGTAGGTGCTGTTGACGACGACCTGGCCCTCGACGCGCACCGTCGTCTGGCGCCGGCCCTTCTTCAGCTCCCAGGCGTAGAGCGCGCCGCGGGTGGGCAGGCGCAGGTTGATGCAGTTGTGCTTCAGCAGATCCTGCGGCTTCGTCGGCGCCGGGTGGCGCGCCAGGTAGGACGCCGCGCCGACGATGACGAAGCGCGCGTCGGGCGCGATGCGCACCGCGATCATGTCCTTGGCCACCTGGTCGCCGCCGCGCACGCCGATGTCGAAGCGTTCTGCGACGATGTCGACGAGGCCGTAGTCGATGGCCATCTCGATCCTGAGCGCCGGGTAGTCCTGCAGCACCTTGGCCAGGCGCGGCCAGAGCACCGCGTCGGCCGCGTAGTCGGTGGTGGTGATGCGGATCGTGCCGGCGGGCTCGTCGCGCAGTTCGCGCAGCGCGGCCAGCTCGTGCTCGATCTCGTCGAGGCGCGGCGCGGCGGTCTGCAGAAGGCGCTCGCCGGCCTCGGTGGGTGCGACGCTGCGAGTGGTGCGGCTCAGCAGGCGCAGGCCCAGGCGCGTCTCGAGCGCGCGCATCGCGTGGCTCAGCGCGGACGGCGACACGCCCAGCTTCGCCGCCGCCCGCGTGAAGCTGCGCTCCTGGGCGACGGCCACGAACGCGACCAGGTCGTTGATGTTCTCGCGCGCCATTCCTGAAGTTCCTTCAACAAAGCATCCCGATTCTGGCACCTAGTCGGCACGCCGCTCGCTCCGTACAGTGGAAGCCATCGAAACAGGAGAGTCGACATGAGCACGTCCCCCACCGCCGCACGCAAGTCGTTCGGCGACATCGCCCCGAAACTGGCGCAGCTGTCCGACGAGGTGCTGTTCGGCGACGTCTGGGAGCGCCCGCAGCTGGGCAAGCGCGACCGCAGCCTGGTCACGTGCGCGGCGCTCGTCGCGCTCGGCAAGACCGAGCAGATGGGCTTCCACTTTCCGCGCGCGATCGACAACGGCGTGACAGCAGACGAGCTCGTCGAGCTCGTCACCCACCTGGCGTTCTACGCGGGCTGGCCGAATGCGATGTCGACCGTCGCGAAGATGCGCGAACTGGGCCTCGCGGCCGCGAAGGATTGACCATGGACTACCGACGACTCGGCCGCAGCGGCCTCCAGGTCTCGCCGCTGTGCCTCGGCGCGATGATGTTCGGCGGCGCGACGGACGAGCCGGCCTCGCGGCGCATCGTCGACAGCGCGCGCGAGGCGGGCGTCAACTTCATCGACACCGCCGATGCGTACGGCGCCGGCAAGTCGGAGGAGATCGTCGGCCGCGCGGTGAAGTCCGACCGCGACCGCTGGGTGCTGGCGACCAAGGTCGGCTACCCGGCCGGCGCGCCGTTGCCGACCGGCGCGGACCTGTCGCGCAAGTACGTGATGCACGCCGTCGACGCGAGCCTGCGCCGCTTGGAAACGGACTACATCGACCTCTACTACCTGCACCGCGACGACCACGGCACGCCGCTGGAGGAGACCGTGCGCGCGCTGGCCGACCTCGTGCGTGCCGGCAAGATCCGCTACATCGGCCTGTCCAACTTCCCGGCCTGGCGCGTCGCCGAGTTCGTGCGGCTGTGCGACGAGGCCGGCGTCGATCGGCCGGCCGCCGTCGAGCCGCTGTACAACGCGATGAACCGCCAGGTCGAGGCCGAGCTGCTGCCGGCGTGCCGCCACTTCGGCATCGGCGTGGTGCCGTACAGCCCGCTGGCGCGCGGCATCCTGTCGGGCAAGTACGCGAGCGTCGAGCAGTTGCCCGAAGGCAGCCGCGCCGCGCGCCAGGACAAGCGCATGCTGCAGACCGAGCTGCGCCCCGAGTCGATCGCGCTGGCGCAGAAGATCAAGGCGCACGCGGAGGCCCACGGCAGCACGGCTTCCCGTCTTGCGATCCAATGGGTGCTGAACAACGCGCTGGTCTCGTCCGTCATCGCCGGGCCGCGCACGCTCGAGCAATGGCAGGACTACGTGGCTGCCCTCGCGACGCCGTTCACCGCCGAGGACGAGGCGCTGGTGGACGGCCTCGTGCCGGCCGGCCATCCGTCGACGCCCGGTTTCACCGATCCGCAATATCCCGTCACGGGGCGCGTCGCGCGCACCGCGGCGACCTGAAAGGTTCGACGCATGAGCAACAACATCGAAGGCAAGGTCGTCGTCATCACCGGCGCCAGCAGCGGGCTCGGCGAGGCGACCGCGCGCATGCTGTCGGCGCAGGGCGCGATCGTCGTGCTCGGCGCGCGCCGCATCGAACGCATCGAGGCGTTGGCGAAGGAACTCGCGAGCGCGGGCGGCCGGGCGCTGGCGCTGCAGACGGACGTCACGCGCAGCGCCGACGTGCAGCGCCTGGTCGACGTGGCTGTCGAGAAGTTCGGCCGCATCGACGTCATCGTCAACAACGCGGGCCTGATGCCCAGCTCGCCGCTCGAGCGCCTCAAGATCGACGACTGGGATCGCATGATCGACGTCAACATCAAGGGCGTGCTGTACGGCATCGCCGCGGCGCTGCCCACCATGCAGAAGCAGAAGAGCGGGCACATCGTCAACGTGTCGTCGGTCGCGGGGCACAAGGTGCGTGCGGGCACGGCCGTCTATTCCGCCACCAAGCACGCGGTGCGCGTGCTGACCGAGGGCCTGCGCCAGGAGGTCAAGCCCTGGAACATCCGCACGACGATCGTGTCGCCGGGCGCGGTCGCCACCGAGCTGCCGGACAGCATCACCGAGTCCGACGTCCAGGCCGGCGTCAAGGCGTTCTACGAGATCGCTGTTCCCCCCGACTCGTTCGCCCGTGCCGTCGTCTACGCGCTGAGCCAGCCGGACGACGTGGACATCAACGAGATCCTGTTCCGGCCCACCAGGCAGGAGTACTGACGCTCAATATCGCGTGTCGTCGTCCGCGTCGCCGCTCGCCAGCCGCGCCAGGAACTCGCCGCCGAGGCGGAAGCTGAGCCGTCCGGCCACGTGCAGCGCGCCCAGCGAGCGGTAGAACGCGAGGCCCTCGCGGTTCGAGGCGCTGACGTGCCAGTCCATGCGCGCGCACCCGCGCTCGAGCGCGTGACGCGCGACCCACGACATCAGCGCCTTGCCGATGCCCTCGCCCTGGCGCGCCCGGCGCACGTAGAGCTCCTTGAGCAGCAACTGGCCGCGCCGCCGCGGCGCGACATCCACCAGCGAGTGGAACAGCACGATGGCCGCGAGGCCGACGATCTCGCCCTGCTCGTCGGCCGCGACGACCAGGCGCAGCGGCGAGTCCGGCGCCAGCAGGTTGTCGTGCAGGTTCGAGCGCACGTCGTCGCGGGAGACGGGCGCTTCCTCGCTGTAGAAGACGCACATCTCGTGCATCAGGTCGACCAGGGCCTCGTGCTGGTCAGGGACGACAAAGGCGATGTGCATGCGCTTCCCCCGGCAGCGGTGCTCAGACGGCTGACGGGCCGCCTTTCATGCCGACGTTATACCGGGAGTCGGCGTGCGGCGCCTGAAGCCTTCACCACGCGCCGTAGCGGGCCACGACGCCGCGCCACAGCGCATCGCGCTCGCTGCCCAGGTGCGCGCCGCTCGCGTCGCCGCGCGCATCGGCCCCGACGGCCAGGTGCACCATCACCAGCTTGAGTTCGGGATCGACATAGATGGCCTGGCCGTAGACGCCCAGCAGCACGAAGCGCCGGTGCGCGCCGGGCAGCAGCCAGACCTGGTAGCCGTAGCCGAGGTAGTGGCTGCCGTGCGAGTCCATGGCTCCGGGCCGGAACTGCGGCGGCTGGCGCGCGGCGTCCGTCATCGCGAGCAGCCAGTCGCGCGGCACCACCTGGCGCTCGCCGACGCGGCCGTCGTTGGCCAGCATCCAGCCCAGGCGCGCGTAGTCGCGCATCGTCGCGTTGAAGCCGCCGGCGGCCTCTTCGACCCGGTCGGCCGGGTGGAACAGGTAGCTGGCTGCGGACTCGGCCCCCAGCGGCTGCCACAGGCGCTGGTCGACGAACTCGCACAGGCCGCGCTTCGTGGCGGCGCGCAGCACCAGGCCCAGCACCTCGGTCTGCGCGCCGGCGTAGTTGAAGCGCGCGCCTTGCGGATCGGTGCGTTCGGTGACCGAGCGCGCGGCCGCGACGACGCCCGTGCGGCGCACGACGGCATTGAAGGCGGCGCGATCGTCGCCGTCGGTGTAGTCCTCGACGTAGCGCGCGCCGGAGGCCATGTGCAGCAGGTTCACTAGCGTCGTCTCGCCGTACAGCGTGCCCTTCAGCTCGGGCACGTAGCGCGCGGCGGTGTCGTCGAGCGAGTGGATCGCGCCGTCGTCCAGCGCCTGGCCGATCGCCAGCGCGACGAGCGTCTTGGCCATCGAGTTCGACAGCATGCGCATGTCCGGCCGGCGCGCGTAGTTGTAGCGCTCGGCCACGATCTCGCCGTCCTTGAGCACCAGCACGCCGGTGACGCGCTGGCGTTGCAGGTAGTCGTCCAGCGTCAGCGTGCGGCCGCCGAGGCGGTACTGGAAGGCCGGCCGAGATACGGCCACGGGTAGTGCCAGCGGATGCTCGGCGGGCGCCAGCAGGCAATGCGGCGACAGCGTGTCGAGCGCGCTGAACGAGCCGACGATGAAGCGCGGGTCATGGATCTGCGAGAGCCGCGGCGCGACGGGATAGCCGGCGTCGCGGCCCAGCGTCGCCTCGTCGGGCGCGGCCAGGGCCAGCGCGCATCCGAGCAGCAGTATCGTTCCGATGGATTGCCTGGTCAGGCTGGCGCGATTGAAGGCGGGCATGCGCGTACTGTCGGGCGCGCCTGTAAATGCCTTGTTTCGGCGCGGCGCGCGCGCGGTCTCGAATGCCTCGAGCCGATCTCGCTCGGCCGGTTCAACAGGGCTTCGACGGCGATCGTGCAGCTCCGCTGTCGGTCTTCGAGGGCGGCGCTGCCGGCGTCGACCGACACCGCGAGGCAGCCGTCGCGCGCGCGTGCGAGCTCGCGCCGCTGGCGTGCGACTCCGAGGCCGCCTTGGCGCGGGCCTGCGCCTGGTCGCGCGCGCGCTGCGCCGCATTGAGTTGCGCCGCCGTCACGCGCTCGGTCGACGGTTCGTTGGCGCCGCACGGGGTCGACTGGTAGCTGACCGAGCCGTCGGCCTGCGTGCATTTGTTGACCTGCGCCAGTGCCGGCAGCGACAGGCCGAAGAGCGCGGCGAGGACGATGCGCGCGGGCAATGCTTTGAACATGCGGACTTCCGACGGGTTTGGAGTGTCGCGCGATGCTCTCACGGCGGTGGCCGCCGGCGCCGCCGGGCCGCGCCGAAGTTTCGGGCGCGCGTGAACGATGCCCTGCGCGCGCGCCTTTTCGGGCCGCTCAGCGTCCGCTGCCGGGGCCGTCGTCGATGCGGTCGTCGCGCGCGATCGCCTGCGCGATGCGGCTGCCCGGCGGCACGCTGCGCGTGAGCCAGACGTTGCCGCCGATGGACGCGCCGCGGCCGATCGTCACCCGCCCGAGCACGGTGGCGCCGGCGTAGATCACGACGTCGTCCTCGACGATCGGATGCCGCGGGCCACCCTTGTGCAGCGCGCCGTCGGCGTCGGTCTCGAAGCGCTTGGCGCCCAGCGTGACGGCCTGGTAGATGCGCACGTTGTTGCCGATGACGGCGGTCTCGCCGATCACGACGCCGGTGCCGTGGTCGATGAAGAAATGCGAGCCGATGCGGGCGCCGGGGTGGATGTCGATGCCGGTCGCGCCGTGCGCCAGCTCCGCGACGATGCGCGCGAGCAGCGGCACGCCGAGCTGATGCAGCTGGTGCGCGATGCGGTGGTGGATCATCGCGTGCAGTCCCGGGTAGCAGACCAGCACCTCGTCGACGCTGCGCGCGGCCGGGTCGCCGCGGTAGGCGGCGATCACGTCGGTGTCGAGCAGCTCGCGCAGCCGCGGCAGAGCGGCGCCGAACTCGCGCACGATGGCCAGCGCGCGATCGTCCAGCGCCGGCGCGACGCCCTCGCCGCTGGCGCGCCCGTGGTAGCGCAGCTCCAGGCGCACCTGCGTGACCAGCGCATGCAGCGCGGTGTCCAGCGTGTGGCCGACGTAGTAGTCCTCGCTCTCCTGGCGCAGGTCGGGCGGCCCGAGCCGCATCGGGAACAGCGCGCCGCGCAGGCCGTCGAGGATCGCGGCCAGCGCCTCGCGCGAGGGCAGCTCGCGCACGCCGACCTCGCGCGACCGGCCCTGCTGGTCGCGCCAGCGTTCGCGCGCGGCGCGCAGCTGCGTGACGATGCCGGCCAGGTCCAGCGAGACGCCGTCGGGCGTGGCGGGCGGAGCGTCGGCTCGTGAGGGATCGTGCTCGAGGGTCATGTCGGAGGGCGTGTGCAGAAGGCCATATCTTCCCCCATCGTGCCGCATCCGGCCCGCGCGGGCGCGGACGGCCGGCATGCCCTCATTTTCCGCAGGCCCGTTCCCAGCCCAGATGCAGGTGCTCGGGCGCCAGCGCCCGCAGGAATTCGCCGGCGTCGAAGGCCTCGCCGAGCGCCAGCGCGCCGGCGCGGACGAACTCTGGCCGCATCAGGCGCGCCGCGGCCTCGACGACCAGCGGCGCGGAGACGGCGTAGATGTCGCGGCCGCTGGCCGTCGCCGTGCGAATGGTGTCGCCAACGCGCGCCCGCACGACCATCTCGAAGCGTTGCGCCGAGCGCCCGAGCGGATCGGCGGCCGCCGGCGGCGGCGTGGTCTCGTCGCGCAGCTCGTCCAGCGACGCCTGCGTCAGGTGCGCCCGCAGGCTGCGCACGCGCAGGTGGCGCGAGATCGTGATCGTCTCGCTGAACGGCAGCTCGATCATGGCCTGCTCGCCGTGCGGCGCGTCGAACCGCCACGTCGAGCGCGCCGCGGGCAGCGGCATCGCGGCGAGGCGGCCGTGGTCGACGATCAGCCGCGGCACGGTGTTGCGCTCGCCGGTCTTGCGCGTGCCGGCGGTCGGCCACCAGCGGTCGAGCGCGATGGCCACCGTCAGCTCGTCGGCTTCGCCGTCCTGGCCGATCAGCGACGTGGCGAGCAGGTCGGCCAGGCCGCCGTAGAAGCCGGCCGCCGGGATCGCGGCGACGCCCGCGGCGCGGGCCGGCGCGTCCAGGCGCTCGAACACCGCCATCGCGCTGGCCTGTTCGGCCGTCACGTCGATGTAGCCGGCACCGGCGCGGATCGCGGCCTCGGCGACCGGCAGGGCGGTGTCGAGGAAGGGGCCGGCGCAGTTGATGACGACGGCGCAGCCCGCGAAAGCCGCGTCCAGCGCGTCGGCATCGGCGATGGCGGCCGCGCGCCCGGGCACGCCCGCCGGCAGCGTGCCGGCGCTGCGTCCGACGGCGATGGCCGGCATGCCGCGGCGCTGCAGTTCGGCGAGCACGAAGCGCGCGGTGTGGCCGCTGGCGCCATAGACGGCGACGGGGCGAGGGCGGTGGTGGTCGGACATCGTGTTCTCCATGAAACAGACAGGTCTGTAGCGTAAAGGATAAAGACAGGTCTGTATCATGTCAACATGGCCAGAACATCTTCGACCGCAGCGCGTGAATCCGTCGCGGAAACCTCCGATGTGCGCCAGCGCATCCTCGACACCGCGTCGACGCTGTTCTACGAACGCGGCGTGCGCGCCGTCGGCGTCGACCTGGTGGTGGACGAATCGGGCGTCGCCAAAACCAGCCTGTACCGCCACTTCCGCACCAAGGACGACCTGATCGTCGCCTTCCTCGAGCGCGAGGATCTCGAGTTCTGGGCCCAGTGGGACGAGGTCGCCGCGCGGCACGTCGACGATCCGGCCGCCGAGATCGAGGCGCTGATGCGCTGGATCGGCAAGCGGCTGGCGCGTGCCAACTATCGCGGCTGTCCGCAGATCAACGTCGCCGCCGAGTTCGCGGAGGCCGGGCATCCCGCGCGCGAGGTCTCGCGGCGCCACATGCAGGCGATGCGCAAACGGCTCGCGGAGCTGGCGCGGCGCTTCGGCGCGGCGCGGCCCAACGATCTCGCGGCGCAGCTGGGCGTGCTCGTCAACGGCGCCTTCGTCAGTGCCTCGATGCTGACGCCGGACGAGGCGACGCGCGTGTTGCTGGCGTCTGCCCGGGCGCTGCTCGCGTCGGCTTCCAAATGAGCGTCGCCATCGCTAAAGTTGGCGCATGACCGACCATCACGCCTCCTGTTCCTGCGGCCAGCTGACGCTGCTCGCGCACGGCGACCCGATCCGCGTGTCGATGTGCCACTGCCTGGCCTGCCAGCGCCGCACCGGCAGCACCTACGGCGCGCAGGCGCGCTTCGCGACGGAGAACGTCGAGATCGCCGGCCGGTCGACGGTGTACGTGCGCATCGGCGACGAGGGCACGCGCGTGTCGTTCCACTTCTGCCCGGACTGCGGCGCGACGGTGTACTGGCGCATGGGCGACGACGAGAGCTTCGTGGCCGTGCCCGTCGGCGCCTTCGCCGACCCGACGTTCCCGCCGCCCGTGTACTCGGTCTACGAGGAGCGGCGCCATCCGTGGGTCAGCGTGCCGGAAGACGCCGAGCACGTGTGGTGACCTCCGAAGCGAGCGACGACGCGCCGCCGCAACCCTGGGTGCTCTATCTCATCGAGTGCGCGGGCGAGCGACTCTACGCGGGCATCACCAACGACCTCGCGGCGCGCTTCGCCGCGCACTGCGCCGGCCGCGGCGCGCGCTTCACGAAGGCCTTCGCGCCGCTGCGCGTCGTCGCCGCGTCGCAGTTGCCGTCGCGCTCGCTGGCCCTGAAGGCCGAGCATGCGCTGAAGCGGCGGCCGCGCAAGGACAAGCTCGCGTTCCTGGCGAGCTGCGGAACGCCGCTGGCGCTGGATCCGCGGATCGCCGGGCCGGAGACGGCGTCCCCTTGGCCATGAAGGCCCATCCGCGAGAGAACGACAAAAGGAAGCCAAGGATGGAGACAACGATGGCGTCGGGCCTGGTGCGCTGGCTGAGGCTCGCCGCGGGCGTCGCGAGCACGGGCAGCGCGCTTTGCGCCGCGCAGTCGCCCGACGCGGCGACCGCGCCACCGGCACAGACCGTCACCGTGACCGCGACGCGCGTCGCGACGCCGTCCTTCGACCTGCCGGCCTCCATCGACCTCGTCACGCTGTCGCCGGACACGGAGTCGCGCCCGGGCATCAACATCTCCGAGACGCTGGGCGGCGTGCCGGGCCTGCTCGCGCGCGACCGCCAGAACTACGCGCAGGACGTCCAGATTTCCGTGCGCGGCTTCGGCGCGCGCTCGACCTTCGGCATCCGCGGCGTGCGCATCTACATCGACGGCATCCCCGGCACGATGCCGGACGGCCAGGGTCAGATCTCCAACGTCGACCTCGGCACCGCCGCGGCCATCGAGGTGCTGCGCGGCCCGTTCTCGGCGCTGTACGGCAACTCGTCGGGCGGCGTGGTGCAGGTGTTCACCGAGGACGGCGCCGGCGCGCCGAAGTGGACGTTTGGCGGCGGCGTCGGCAGCAACCACGAGCTGCGCTACGACGGCAAGCTCACCGGCGCCGAGGGCAACCTCGACTACGTCGCGAGCGTGTCGCACTTCGAGACCGACGGCTACCGCCAGCACGGCGCCGCGCGACGCGACATCGAGAACGTCAAGCTGGGCATCGAGCTCGACGATCGCAGCAAGCTGACGATCATCGGCAACGGCGTGCAGCTGCCGTACGCGCAGGACGCGATGGGCCTGAGCCGCGCCGAGCTGCAGGCCGATCCGCGCGCCGTCGATCCGTCGGCGCTGCAGTTCAACACGCGCAAGTCGCTCGCGCAGACGCAGGGCGGCATGATCTACGACCTGCGCATCGACGCCGACAACGCGCTGCGCGCGATGGTCTACGGCGGGCATCGCGACACCGAGCAGTTCCAGTCGATTCCCGTGGCCTCGCAGGCCAGCCCGCTGGCGCCGGGCGGCGTCATCCAGCTGGGCCGCGACTACGACGGCGCCGACCTGCGCTGGACCACGCAGGGCGGCGCGGCGCAACGCTGGTCGCTCGTGGGCGGCCTCGCCTACGACAAGCTGCGCGAACACCGCTGGGGCTACCAGAGCTTCATCGGCACCGGCAGCTCGCAGGTGCTGGGCGTGCAGGGCGCGCTGCGCCGCAACGAGATCAACGACGTGGAGGATCTCGATCCCTACCTGCAGGGCGAATGGCATCCCGGCGAGGCCTGGACGCTGGATGCCGGCGTGCGCCACAGCAACGTCCGCTTCGTCTCGCACGACGAGTACGTCGTCGGCGCCAACCCCGACGACAGCGGCGGCGCGGACTATTCCGCGACGCTGCCGGTGCTGGGCGTGCTCTACGCGCTGCGGCCCGACGTGCACCTGTACGCCACCGCGGGCCGCGGCTTCGAGACGCCCACGCTCAACGAGATCGCCTATCGGCCCGACGGCCTGACGGGGCTGAACTTCGACCTGAAGCCTTCCCGCAGCGACAACCTGGAGCTGGGCGTGAAGACGCAGTCGGCGACCTGGGGCGTGCTCGACGTCGCAGTCTTCGGCACGCGCACGACCAACGAGATCGTGACGTTGTCGAATACAGGGGGCCGTACGACGTACCAGAACGTCGCCTCGACGCGCCGGCTGGGCCTCGAGCTGGAATGGTCGAAGCAGCTGCCGCACGATCTCAACGCGCAGGCCGCCTACACGCTGCTGGACGCGCAATACACCGACGCCTTCCTCTCGTGCACGACGACGCCGTGCACGACCCCCGTGACGCCCATCGCCTCGGGCAACCGCATCCCCGGCGTCGCGCGCAACGCGTTGTTCGCGTCGCTCGCCTGGGCGCCGCAACAGGGCTGGCGTGCGGGCGTCGAGGCGAAGGCGCTGAGCCGCGTCTTCGTCAACGACACCAACTCGGACGCCGCAGCGTCGTTCGTCACGGCCAGCGTGTCGGCGGGCTACCTGTGGCCGGTCGGCCACTGGCAATGGTCGGCCTTCGGCCGCGTCGACAACGTCACCGACCGGCGCTACGTCGGCTCGGTGATCGTCAACGAAGGCAACAGCCGCTACTTCGAGCCCGCGCCGGGACGCACGTTCTTCGCGGGCCTGACCGGCAGCTACCGCTTCTGAAGGTGGAGGCGACGGCGCCCACGCGATTGTTGCTCGTTCGACCGGCCTCGTTCGACGCGAACGAGGCCGGTCGCCTCTTCATGCCGCGGTCGCGGCCTCGGGCTCGCGGATGTCGAACGGGTTGGTGCCGATGCCCACGATCCGCTGCTGCGGCGCCCAGGTGATGCCGTTGAAGCTCGAATAGAACACGCGGTCGTCGCCGTCGATGCTGCCCCAGCCGGTGCAGGCGTCCCAGCCCGCGACGCCGCCGTTGGCGTTGTCGGCCGGACCGCCGCCGGGGACGATGTCGCGGAACGCGTTCGTGCCCTTCGAGTACAGGATCGGGTTGATGAAGCCGGGCCGCGGGCCCACATTGAGGGGATCGCGTGCTTATCTCCAGATTGCATGCCTGACGAGCCTGTCGAACGGTGCGGGGCGGGAGCGTCTTCCATGAAAAAGGGCCGCTGAGACAGCGGCCCTTCGAGCTGGCGGATCCGCCAGCGACGGTCAGTTGCGGTCGGCCCGCGGCTGCGGCGCCGGCGTGTTGTCCGTCATGCTGGTCGAGGTGTCCGGCGCGGGCGCGGCGGCGACCGGTGCGGCGGCGACCGGCGCGGCGGCCGGCGGGTTGTTCCAGGTCGTGCTGCTGGTGGACGTCGTCGTGGTGCTCGACGAGTCCATCGCGGCGGCGGGTGCCGGCGTGGGGACCACCGGATCGGCGCTCAGGCTGCCGTCGCGCTTCAACGGCGCGCCGGGCGGGGTGCCGTAGTTGGCAGTCTGGGCGCGGCCGTCGTCGGGCGACGCGCTCTGGGCGACGGCGACGCCGCCGGCGATGCTCAGCGTGGCAAGCGCCGCGGCGGTCAGCTTCATGATTGCGTTCATCTCGAATCTCCTGTCGTATGAGTGTCCACGCACGGATGGGTGGGCCAGGATGACTCCATGGCAAGCGGGATGCCTTCGGCGGCAGGGATTGCCCAGGGTTTGTCGATTGCGCGAACAAATTCGCGCTGCGGCGCGCATTCCTGCCGAACGCCCTGGGGTTTTGGAGATGAACAAATTATTACGTTTGCTTCATCCCGTCATCGTTGCCGCATAAACTCGAGGTTTTGCACACAGCGGCGATCGAAAGACAGACCTGTGAAGTTTGGACGGAACGGACCAGCGGGCGGGGTGCCTGGGCCTGTGTTGCGGGCGATCGAGTCGTTGCACATGCCGGCGATGCCCCAGGTCCTCCTGCGTTTCTTCAACGCCGCAGGCAGCGACACGACGTCCACGGACGCGCTCGCCAGCCTCGTGCTGCAGGATCCGGCGCTCAGCGCCCGCATCCTCACGGCGGCCAACTCCGCCGCCTTCCGCCGCGGCGCCGAATTGCGCAGCATCAAGCAATCGCTGACGGTGCTGGGAACGCGCATGGTGCGCACCATTGCTTCGTGCCTGCTCGTGCAGTCGGCGTTCCAGCGCGTGCCCGGCTCGGACGCGCGCGAGCTGGCCGGCTTCTGGCGCCATTCGCTGCTGGTGGCCGAACTGGCCCGCGGCATCGCGACCGAGCTGGGCTGGGGCGACGACGAGGCCGAGGAGGCCTACCTGGCCGGCCTGCTGCACGACGTCGGCCAGCTCCTGTTGCTGGGCGGGCTGGGCGACGCCTACGGCGCGATCCTGGCGCGCGACCCGGGCGAGGACGGGCTGTCCGAGCTGGAGCGCGCCGTGCTCGACACCGACCACGGCGCGGTCGGCGCCTGGTTCGTCGACCAGTGGGAGCTGCCGTCGCTGATGGCCGACGCCATCCTGTTCCACCACCTGGCCGTCGACAAGGCGCCGGGCCTCGACCGCCTCGGTCTGCTGCTGTGGAGCGCGCACGCCGTCTGCACCGCCAAGCTGGGTTCGCGGCGCGTCGACCTGCAGGTCGTGGAGCGCCTGATCGGCATCGAGCGGGCGCGGCTGGACGCGCTGCACGACGAGGCGCTGCTGCGCGTGGAGTCGCTGGCGCTGGCGCTCGACGTCGCCAAGGCGCCGCGCCAGCAGACGGTGCCGCTGCGGGTCTCGCTGAAGCTGCCGGATGCCGCCCCCGCGCCGGCGATGGACAAGCACGACGCGGCGCTGCAGGCCGCCACGCTGCCGATGACTGCGCTGCAGGCGCTGCCGCTGGACCTGCCCGACGTGCACGGCGAGACCGATCTGCTGCTGTGCCTGCAGGAGGCCGCGCGCATCCTGTTCGGCGTCCGGCACATCGCGTTCTTGCTGCTGCAGCCGCAACGCCAGGTGCTGTCGGCCGCCGACACGGGCCTGGTCGCCGGGGCCCTGCAGCGGCTCGAGATCCCGCTGAACCCGGACAGCAGCCTGTGTGCGCGCGCGGCGCTGACGCGCGACCTCGCCGTCGTGTCCAATCTCGAGGGCCCGGAGGCCGCGCCCACCGATCGCCAGGTCGGGCGCGCGCTGGGCGCCGACAGCCTGATCTACCTGCCCTTGCTGGCCAACCGCGCGCTGGTCGGCGTGATGGCGTTCGGCGTCTCGCCGGTGCAGCGCACGCGGCTGTCCGGCCGTTCGGCGCTGCTGGAGAACTTCGCCAGCGTCGCGGCCGCCAACCTGATGGCCTGGCGCCAGATGCGCGAGCGCGAGGAACAGGTCGCGGCGGAGGTCGGCGGCCGCTTCGTGCTGCAGGGCCAGCGCGTGGCGCACGAGGTCAACAACCCGCTGGCCATCATCCGCAACTACCTGACGCTGATCTCGAACGACGCCGCCGCCGGCTCGGGCGCCGTGCAGCAGGCCGACATCGCGGTGCTGCGCGAGGAGATCGAGCGGCTGTCGGGCATCGTCGCCAACCTGAGCTTCGACACGGCCACGCCGGTGGCCCCGGGCGGCGCGATCGACTTGAAGCAACTGGTCGAGGCGATGCGCACGGTGTACGAGGCCTCGCTGTTCGGCGCCGCCAACGTGCGCCTGGAGCTCGACCTGCCGCCGGAGCCGGTGTTCGCCAGCGTCGACCGCGACAACGTCAAGCAGATCATCTTCAACCTCTGGAAGAACGCCGCGCAGGCGCTCAAGCCGGGCGACGTGTTGCGCACGATCCTGACCGCGCAGGTCAACCACAACGGCATCATGCATGCCAGCATCGCGATCCAGGACACGGGCCCGGGCCTGCCTTCCGCGGTGCTCGACTCGCTGTACCGGCCGCTGCCGTCCGCCGCGGGCGCGCCGCGCGCCGACGGCCGCGCGGGACTGGGCCTGTCGATCGTGCTCGGACTGGTGGAGCGGCTGCGCGGAAGCATCAGTTGCCTGAGCCGGCCGGGGCGGGGAACGACGTTCACCATCCTGCTCCCCGAACCACAGAGGGCTCTCTGATGAAGCAACTCCTGACTGCTTTCGGTTCGAACGCCGGTACCGAGGCGAGCGCGCCCGAACGCATCCTGATCGTCGACGACGAGGAGCGCCTGCGCACCAGCATGCGGCGCCTGCTGGATCGCCCTGAACGCGTGTTCGTCGAGGCGGGCTCCGTCGCGGCGGGCGTGCAGGCGCTCGAAACGAGCGAGATCGACCTGGCGCTGCTGGACATCGGCCTGCCGGACGCATCGGGGCTGGACCTGCTGCGCTGGATCTCGCAGCATCGCCCCGACACCTCGGTCGTCGTGGTCAGCGGCGACGTCCACATCGACTCCGCGATCCGCGCGCTGCGCGACGGCGCGGTGGAGTTCGTGCGCAAGGGCGAAGACAGCAATTTCCTGCTCGCCCGCGTGGCCGACGCGCTGGCGCGCCGCAAGCTGCAGCGCGAGCATCGCCGGATGGCCGAGCGCCTGGCTCAGTCGGAGCGGCTGCACCGTTTCCTGGTCGAGAACTCGCCCGACGTCATCTACGCGCTCGACGCCGACGGCCGCTTCACCTTCCTCAACACGCGCGCCGAGGCGATGCTGGGCGTCAAGCGCGAGGAGCTGTACGGCCGCACGTTCTCGTCGGTCGTCGACGAGGCCGACCACCGGCTCGCCGTGCAGATCTCGACGTCCCCGCAGGGCGACGTCTCCGGCACCACCACGGTAGAACTGCGGCTGATGTGCCGCGGCCGCGAGCCGGGCGCGACGGGGTCGCAGTCCGTCGTGATGATGGTCTCGGCGATCGCGCTGCACGACGAGGGCGACGCCGGCGGGCCGCCCGTCTTCGCGGGCAGCTACGGCGTCGCGCGCGACATCACCGAGCGCAAGCGCATCGAGGAGATCATCAGCTTCCACGCGTTCCACGACCAGCTCACGGGCCTGCCGAACCGGCGCCTGTTCAAGGATCACCTCGAGCTCGCGCTGGTGCAGGCGGCGCGGCGGCAGGATCGCGTCGCGGTGATGTTCATCGACCTCGACCGCTTCAAGCTGGTCAACGACACCTACGGCCACCTCGAAGGCGACGAGCTGCTGCGCCAGTGCGCGCAGCGCATCCGCGACTGCGTGCGCGCGGGCGACACCGTCGCGCGCCAGGGCGGCGACGAGTTCACGGTGCTGCTGCCGGGCCTGAACACGGCCACCGACGCGATGGCGATCGCCGACAAGATCTCGGCCGGGCTGCGGCGCCCGTTCCAGGTCGCGGGCCGCGAGTTCTTCGCGACGGCCAGCATCGGCATCGCCGTGTCGCCCGAAGACGGCGACGCCTCGGAGCAGCTGCTGCACAACGCGGACACCGCGATGTACGAGGTCAAGGCCAAGGGCAAGAACGCCGCGCGCGCGTTCTCCGCGGAGATGCGCACCGGCTTCCTGCCGCGGCTGGAGCTGGAGCGCGACCTGCGCCGCGCGCTGCCCAACGACGAGTTCGTGCTGCACTTCCAGCCGCAGTACAGCCTTCGGCTCGGACGCGTCGTCGGCGCGGAGGCGCTGATCCGCTGGCGCCATCCGCAGCATGGCCTGATGAATCCGGGCGCCTTCATGGACCTGGCCGAGGAGACGGGCCTGATGGGCGCGATCAGCGCCTGGGTGATGGAGGAGGCGTGCCGCCAGCTGTCGCTGTGGCACGCGGCGGGCAGCACCGGTCTTCGCGTCGCCGTCAACGTCTCGCCGCACGAATTCAGCCGCCCCGACCTGGTGCAGCGGGTGTCGGACATCGTCGCCCGCCACGGGCTGCCGCGCGAGGCGCTGGAGATCGAGATCACCGAGAACGTGCTGCTGCAGGACGTCCCGGGCGTCATCGACAAGCTCAGGCTGCTGCGCCAGCGCGGCATCCGCATCGCGATCGACGACTTCGGCACGCGCTATTCGTCGCTGAACTACCTGCGCAGCTTCCCGATCAACACGATCAAGATCGACCAGTCGTTCATCCGCGACATCGAGGGCGACGACAGCATCTCGCCGATCATCGTGGCCATCGTGGGCATCGCGCGCGGCTTCAACCTCGACCTGGTGGCCGAAGGCGTCGAGAACGACATGCAGCGCCGCGTGCTCGCCCGGCTCGGCTGCGACGAGATGCAGGGCTTCCTGTTCGCGCGGCCAACGCCGGCCAGCGACATGGACGCCAAGCGCCGCTGGGAGCACATGGCGAGCTGATCGCGCGAACAGGGGGCGGGGTATCGCGCCGCTCGTCGCGATAGGGTTTGCTCCGGCCAAGCCATCGCTTGCAGCAAGGCGATGCAGTCTCAGGAAAGGCCGGGACTAGAATGACCGAACGGTCGAGCAAAGCCTTTCGCAAGCCTGACGTCCCGGAGACGTCACCTTTTGCCGCTCCGCGAAAGGAGCGAAGATGAATTGTCCGAAGTGCATCCGCCAAGCGCGCTGCGCCACGCTGCGGCACAGCCTGTGACCGATTCGTCCGACCTATCCTCCCCCAAGCCGCCTCCCGACCTCGCCGCGGACATCGCCCAGGTGCACCAGGCCGCGGGGCAGGGCCGCGCCGAGCTGGCACGCCTGCAGAAGGACGTCATCGAAGCGCAACTGAGGCTGGGCCTGGAGCAGGGCGCGCAGCTCGAGGAGGCCAGCCAGCAGCTCGTCGCCTCCCTGCTGCAGACCCGCGAGGAGGCGCTGAACGCCGAGCGCGCGACGCTGGAGGCGGCGGCCTGGCAGCGCCAGCTGGGCGAGCTGTTCGATCTCTCGCGCGAGGCGCTGGTGAAGGTCGACGGCGCCGGCACGATCGTCGACATGAACCAGCAGGCCGAGGCGCTGTTCGGCTGGCCGCGCGCGGAGGCGATCGGCCGGCGCCTGGACATCCTGCTGCCCGCCGACGACCTGGGGACGCTCGAATCGCTGGTGCAGGCGCTGGCTCGGACGGTCCCCGGCGTCCCGGAGGAGCGGCCCGGCCTGCGCGCGTGGCGCAAGGACGAGAGCGTCTTCGTCGCGGACGTCGGCCTGAGTGCGGTCGACGAGGGCGAGGCGCGCTTCGTCATCGTCTCGTTCGACGACACCACCGAGCGCCAGGAAATGGTGGAGGCGCTGCAGCAGAGCGCGCAGCGCTATCGGCAGACGCTGGACAACATGATCGAGGGCTGCCAGATCGTCGACACCGACTGGCGCTGCCGCTACGTCAACGCGGAGGCCGCGCGGCAGGTCCGGCGCGCGGCGAGGTCGCTCATCGGCCGCACGCTGACGCAAGCCCACCCGGGTATCGAGACGAGCGCGATCTTCGGCCTGATCCAGCGCTGCATGGCCGAGCGCGCGCCGCAGCGAGGCGTGGTGGACGCGATCTCTCCGGCTGGCCTGCGCGGCAGTTTCCAGGTCAGCGTGCTGCCGACGGCCGACGGCATCTGCGTCTTCAGCGTCGACATCACGTCGCAGAAGCTCGCCGAGGCGCAGGTGCGCGACGCCAACGCCGACCTGGAGCGCCGCGTCGCCGAGCGCACGCTGGAGCTGGAGCAGGCGCGCGAGGCCGCCGAGGCCGCCAACCGCGCCAAGAGCGTGTTCCTGGCGGCCATGAGCCACGAGATCCGCACGCCGATGAACGGCGTGATCGGCATGATCGAGGTGCTGTCGCACAGCGAGCTGTCGCCGTCGCTGATCGACACGGTGCGCACCATCCGCACCTCGGCGTTCTCGCTGCTGGGCATCATCGACGAGATCCTCGATCTGTCGAAGATCGAAGCGGACCGCCTCGATCTCGAGCGCGAGCCGGTCGCGCTGCACGACCTCATCGAGAGCGTCTGCGACACGCTGTTGACGATGGCGACGCAGAAGCACGTCGACCTGCGCCTGTTCATCGATCCGCGCGTGCCGTTGCAGATCGACGCCGACCCGACACGCTTGCGGCAGGTGTTGATCAACCTGATTGGCAACGCCGTCAAGTTCAGCGTCGGCCAGCCGGCGCGGCGCGGGCGCGTCGTCGTGCGTGCCGTGCTCGCCGGCGATGCGCCGGAGCGTCTGAGCCTGTCCATCGTGGACAACGGCATCGGCATGTCGGCGCAGACGCTGGGCAGCCTGTTCACGCCCTTCACGCAGGCGGAGCCGTCGATCACGCGCCGCTTCGGCGGCAGCGGCCTCGGGCTCAGCATCTGCAAGCGGCTCGTGCAGCTGATGGACGGCGACATCCGGGTGGCGAGCGAGCCCGGCATCGGGTCGACCTTCGTCGTCACGCTGCCGCTGGCCCGCGCGCCGGCCGTCGCGACGGATGCCGAGCTGCGGCTGGACGGCGTGCAATGCGTCATCGTGGGCGCGCACGAGACCGACGACGACCTGCGCGCGTATCTCGAACTCGCGGGCGCGCAGGTGGCGCAGGCGGCCGACGCGCCCGCCGCCATCAATACGGCACTGGGTATGCCGAAGCCCGTGTTCATCCATCGCGGCTCCAGCGACCCGGCGTTGTCGGGATCGGTGCTGGCGCCCTTTGCCGGCGTGGCCGGCGCCACGCACCTGCTGATCGACCCCGAACGCCGCGCCGCGACGCGCCAGGCCGGCGCGGACACGGTGACGATGGGCGGCAAGCTGATCCGCCGCCGCGTGCTGCTGCGCGCGGTGGCCATCGCGGCCGGCCGCCTGCCGCCGGACAGCGAGCAGCAAGGCGCGCCGCCCGACCTGCAGCCGTGGCGGGCGCGGCCCATGTCGGTCGAACAGGCGCGCGCGCGCGGCCGGCTGCTGCTGATCGCCGAGGACGACGAGGTCAACCAACTCGTGATCCTGCGCCAGATCGAGATGCTGGGCTACGCGGCCGAGATCGCCGCGGACGGCCAGGCGGCCTTCGACATGTGGCAGGCCGGCGACTACGCGCTGCTGCTGACCGACCTGCACATGCCCATCCTCGACGGCTATGCGCTGGCCGAGGCGATCCGCCACGCCGAGAGCCGCCGGCCGCCGCGCCCTGGCGGCCGCATGGCCATCCTCGCGCTGACCGCCAACGCGTTGCGCGGCGAGGCGGCGCAGGCCATGGCCGCCGGCATGGACGAGTACCTGACGAAGCCGTTGCAGTTGCAGTTGCTCCACGATGCGCTGGCCAAATGGCTGCCGCACGAAGACACGGACGAGGAGACGACCGGGCCGGCGTGACGCCGCGCCCGATCGAGGGCAGGCCCGAGTCAGTGCGCCTTGCCCGATGCGACGGCAGGAGGCGGCTTCACCGCCTGGCCGTCGTCGACGACCCAGTTCACGCGCGGCGCGAAGGCTGGCCCGGCGTCGACGCCGTCGATGTAGATCTCCTCGCTCTCGATGACGAAGTGGTTGCGGCCATGCGTGGCGATGGGGCGCCAGTTGTGGACGTAGGTGCCGCTGGGGTCGGCGCGCGAGATCTGCAGCGCCGCGCCGTTGCGCGACCAGGTGAGCGGCGACTGGGTCACGGGCGCGCCGGCGCCCGGGGCGACGACCTCCGAGCCCGTGTGGTCGCGATAGAGGTCGAACGTCGTCGGTACGTCGTACTGGAACAGGCCGTCGAACCACTGGCGCGACGAGTCCGCGAGATCGCCGAAGCCCGCGTCCTCGGTCGGCGCCACGACGGTCGACAACTCGATGGATGCCGGCTTGCCGGCTATCCATTCGGCGCCGAACCAGATCTCGCCGCCGGTCTCGCGCTGGCGCTCGACGCGGGTGTAGGCGCGCTTGAAGCTGCCGAAGTCGATGACGAGCCAGCCGTCGGGCGTCAGCGCCGTCGGGAAGCGGTGACCGGTGCCCTGGAACGTCACGTGGTCGCGTCCGAACGTCGCGACCTGGGCCGCGAGCACGGGCAGGTCGCCGTAGGTGTCGATCGGGTTCTCGGCCAGGCCGGCGACCTGCGTGCCAGGCACCAGGTCGTCCATGGGCAGGCGCAGCGACGCGGCCCGGCGCAGCAGCGGGATGCCCGCGTCCGTCGTCGTGCCGTAGTGCACGGTCTGGCCGGGCGTGCAGCCGTCGACGTCCTGGTCGTAACCGATGGGCACCACGGCCGAATCGCCCTTGTCGGGCTCGCCGGAGACCGTGCGGATCACGAGCTGGGTCGTGACGTCTTGCTGGGTCATCGGGTTGCCGTTGCAATCCGGGATCTGGTAGGTCAACACCAGCGGCACGTCGAGCGTGAAGACGCGCTGCGCGCCGTCGTCGACATAGCTGCCGTCGAAGTTGCCGTAGGTCTCGGCGAAATGCGCGCGGTGCGCGGCGGTGTCCCAGGTGATGACATACGCCAGGCCGTATGTGAGGTCCTGCGACCAGTACGTGATCTTCTGCAGGCCGTTCTGGGCAGGATGCGCCAGGGTGGCGCAGGCGAGGAGTGCGGCGGCTATGGCGGCGCGGCGGACGTTCGAGCGTTTCAAGATCGTTCCCTTCTTGCGAGTTGCACCGGTCAGGTGATGGGGGTTCCCATCGCAGTAATTCTGGGCAGCGCCGACGCGCCGGGGCGACCGGACCGCCTCGCATTCGTCACGGCTCGCCCTGCGGCGTCGCGGGCCCGGTTTCGGGGACGAGCGCCGACGATCACAAGCCGTGCGGAATCGGTGACGAGACGTCGCGCCCCGCGGCGCACCGCTTCCTAGAATTCGCTTCGACCACTGCAGTTCATGCCCTTCGCCGCGCGGCCCGTCGCAAAACGAGGGAACACCCGCTCGCGGCGGCCCTCGTGCCGTCGCACACTGCCTGCCATTTCGCCAACCCCGAGTCCGCCATGACCCTCGCCAAGCATCCCCGCCTCGCCTACTTCGGCGCGTGGACCCTCGTGGCGCTGTACTTCTGCTGGATGAACGTGTTCACCACACCGCTGCGTCCCTTGCTGGTCTTCAACGCCGCTCACTTCGGGCTGTGGGCACTGCTGGGGCTGGCGCTGCGCCCGCTGATGCGCCGGGTGCCGATGCGCATGCACTGGCGCCCGTGGGCGTTCCACATCGCGCTCGGCACCGCGGCTACGCTGGTCGTCATCACGCTGGGCCACGTGATCTTCTTCGCGTTCGGCGGGGTCGGCGGCCCGTCGTCGTTGTGGGCGATCGCGCACATCGCATTCCAGACGTGCTTCCATCTCGCGCTCGTCACCTACTTCGGCATGCTCACGGTGGTGCAGGTGATAGCCGCACACGAGCGTGCACGCGCCGAGGGCCTGCGCGCGTCGCAGCAGCAGGCCGCTTGCGTGCGCGCCCAGCTCGACGCCTTGAAGATCCAGCTGCAGCCGCACTTCCTGTTCAACACGCTGCACGCGATCGGCTCGCTGATGCACTACGACGTCAACACCGCCGAACGGATGCTCAACCGGTTGAGCGAGCTGCTGCGCATGTCGCTGCAGGAGACCGGCAACGACACGATCAGCCTGCGGCGCGAGCTCGACTTCATCGAGGCCTATGTCGAGATCGAGAAGATCCGCTTCGAGCACCGGCTCGTCGTGACGTGGGACGTGCCGCGCGCGCTGCACGGCGCCTCGATCCCCGCGTTCATCCTGCAGCCGCTGGTCGAGAACGCGATCAAGCATGGGGTCGCTCCGCGCGCGGCGGGCGGCCGCATCACGATCCGCGCGATCGCGCTGCGTGAGGAGCTGGTGCTGGAGGTCGAGGACGACGCGCCCGTCGCCTCCGGCGTGCGGCGCGGCTTCGGCATCGGGCTCGCCAACACGCGCTCGCGCCTCGAGGCGATCTACGGCGCGGGACAGCGCTTCGAGCTGCTGCGCGCGGACATGGGAACCATCGCCCGCCTGCGACTGCCGCTGGCGGGCGATGCGCTCGCCGCCGACATCGAAAGGCTCGCCGCATGAGTGCCCTCCAGGCCACGGCGCGGCCGTGCGCCGCACCGCTGCGCACGCTGATCGTGGACGACGAGGCGTCCGCGCGCCGTCGCCTCGTCGACCTGGCCGCGCTCGAGCCCGGCGTCGCCGTCGTCGGCGAGTGCAGCGACGGCCTGCAGGCCTGTCGCGACATCGAACGCCTGGCGCCCGACCTCGTGCTGCTGGACGTCGAGATGCCCGAGCTCGACGGCCTCGGGGTGGTCTCGGCGGTCGGCCTCGAGCGCATGCCCGCCACCATCTTCACGACGGCGCACAGCCACTACGCGGTGCCGGCCTTCGAGGCCGACGCGATGGACTACCTGCTCAAGCCCTTCGACCAGGAACGCTTCGCGCGCGCGATCGCGAAGGCGCGCGCCCGCCTGCGCGCCGGCGCCGACCGCGCGACCAGCCTGCATGCGGCCGTGACGCACCTGGCTGCCGCCAGCGAGCCCGGCGCGCGCCTGTGGGTGCGCTGCGGCGACGCCAAGCAGCTGATCCGTACGGAGGACGTGATGTACATCCGCGCCGAAGGCAACACGATGAAGGTGCACGCTCGCGATGGCGAGTTCGCCGTGCGCGAGCGGCTCGCGGCCATGCTCGCGGGGCTCGACCCCGCGGTCTTCCGGCGCGTGCACCGCTCGCACATCGTCAATCTCGACCACGTGAAGAAGCGCCTGCCCTGGTTCGGCGGCGATGCGCTGCTGATCATGTCCAACGGCTGCCGCCTGACCCAGAGCCGCACGTACCGGCATGCGCTGAGCGACATTCGCGACGCGAATCGCCTGGCCTGAAGTCCATCGCTCAAACTCCGTTCCAACCACCGAAAGTTCGCATGAAAAACTTCCTTGCCCTGACCTCGTTCGCGCTCTGCGCCGCGATGGCCGTCGCTCCGATCGCCGCCCGCGCGCAGCTGCCCGTGCAAGCCGCCGCCGACCAGTCCGCGCTGCTCGCGAGCGCCGACCCGCAGCTGGCCGCCAACAAGAAGCTGGTGTACGACTTCTGGCGCGAGGTCTTCGAGGCCGGACACATGGACCTCGCTCCGAAGTACATGGCCGAGAGCTACATCCAGCACAACCCGAACGTGCCGACCGGCCGCGCCGCGTTCGTCGCGTTCTTCACGCAGTACGTCAAGCCCAAGGCCATCCAGCCGACCATCCAGGCGCCCGTCGTGACGATGCTGGCCGAAGGCGACAAGGTCATCATCAGCTTCGTGCGCACGACGGGCGACGCGAAGGACGCGACGAAGAAGTCGACGACGACTTGGTTCGACATGTTCCGCATCGAGAACGGCAAGATCGCCGAGCATTGGGACTGCGCGCCCAAGGAGTGACGGTCGCTCGCAGCTGGTAATCTGCTCGCCCCAGCAATTCAACCGGTGATGCGTTCATGAAGCCTGTGGCAAGTGTTGTTCTGTCGGCTGCATGCGTGTTCGCCGCTTCGGCCTCTGCGCAAATGCCTTTCGCGGAAGCGGCTTTGGAGGCGCCCACGAAGAATGCCGGGCCGCTCAAGGGCACGCTGCTCGCGCCCAAGTCGAGACCGACCGCGTTCGTGCTGATCATCCCCGGATCGGGCCCGACCGATCGGGACGGCAACAGCCCGATGGGCGTGCGCGGGTCGACCTACCGGCTTCTCGCCGAGGGACTCGCGTCGCAAGGCGTGGCGACGCTGCGCATCGACAAGCGCGGCATGTACGGCAGCGCCGGCGCGGCGAAGGACGCCAATGCAGTGACCATCGCGGACTATGGCGACGACGTGCAGTTATGGGTGACCGTCCTGAAAGACGAGGCTCACGCGCCGTGCGTATGGATCCTCGGACATAGCGAAGGCGGCCTGGTCGCATTGGCCGCCGCGAAGAACCTGCAGGGCGCCTGCGGATTCATTCTCGTCTCCACGCCGGGCAGGACGCTGGCCGACGTGTTGCGCGCCCAACTCAAGGCCAACCCGGCCAACGCGCCGTTGCTGGGCCAGGCGCTTCCTGCCATCGACGCACTGGAACAGGGCCACCGGGTCGACACGAGCGGCATGAATCCGGCGCTGATGCCGCTCTTCAGGCCCGCGGTGCAGGGATTCCTGATCAGCATGTTCTCGTACGACCCGAGCCAGCTGATCGCGGCCATAGCCAAGCCGGTTCTCGTGTTGCAGGGGCAGCGCGACATCCAGGTCGGCGAGCAGGACGCACGACTGCTGGCCAAGGCCAACCCGCGCGCCAGTCTCGTCCTCTTGCCGAACGTGAATCACGTGCTCAAGACCGTGACGTCGGATGACCGCAAGGAGAACCTTGCGACCTATGGCGACCCTGGGTTGCCGTTGGCACCGGGGGTCGTCGAGGCCATCGCCGAGTTCCTGGCCAAGAATCCCACCGCGGTTGGTCGATGAGCTTGGCCTCGCCATTCTGAACAGGACAGCGGATGGCGTATGTGGGCCATCAGCAGGCGGTCGCTGGCGACCGCTTCCAGTCAGCTGCGTGGCCGCTACCGAGGGGTCTCGCTTTGACTTCTCCCCTGGACGCCGACTAGCAGGCTCCTACACGTGCCCTGCCCAAAACAACGGCGACATTCCGAACGCAGATGCAAAGCAGAGCGCCGAGATCAGTACAGAGATCAGACCAATCAGGACGGCTCGCCAGCCGTGGATCCAGAAATCAGTGCGCGATCTTCGATTGAAGAACCCCGCCCTCTTGGTCAAGAGGGCGCGGACGCCATAGTACAAGGCCACGCCACCGATAACCGCGCTAAGGATCTGATCAATGCTCATCGTGGGCTGCAGTCTGCCATCTTCACGAGCGACTTTTTTCTTGCCGCTGGAACGGCTGCTTCCAGACCTCCAATTCGACGGAGAGGAAGTCCGCAATGGGTCGGCATCCGCCGCTCATCACGCCGGCAAGCAGAAATCCGACGCCAACTTTCCAAGAGACCCATCACGCGCCATCGGCGGCGGCGTCTTGGTGGGACTGATCGCGTCGCCCCAGCGCCACGCGCCGCGCCGCCTGGGGGCGACCCTCCGCCACCGCCGGCTTCTCCAGCAGGAAGCATCCCAACGCCGGCAGCAGGATCAACGCGCCCAGCATGTTGACGACGAACATGAAGGCCAGCAGGACGCCCATGTCGGCCTGGAACTTGATCGGCGAGAACGCCCACGTCGCCACGGCGACGCCCAGCGTGACGCCCGTCAGCACCACCACGCGGCCGGTGAACATCAGCGCGCGGCGATGGGCGCGCGACAGCGGCCGGCCCTGGCGCAGCTCGGCGAGCGTCACCGACAGCACGTACAGCGAGTAGTCGACGCCGATGCCCACGCCGAGTGCGACGACCGGCAGCATCGCGACCTTCATGCCGATGCCCAGCGCCACCATCAGCGACTCGGCCAGTACCGTGGTCAGCATCAGCGGCAGCACGGCGCACAACACCGCGCGCCATGAGCGGAACGTGACGAAGGCCAGCACGATGACTGCGAGGTAGACCAGCATCAGCATGCGCCTGTTGGCCTGCTTGACGACGATGTTGGTCGCCGCCTCGATGCCCGCGTTGCCGGCAGCCGAGAGGAAGCGCGCCTGGTCGGAGTCGTGGCGTCGCGCGAAGCCCTCGACGGCGTCGACGACGCTGGTCAGCGTGTCGGCCTCGTGGCTGCGCAGGTAGACGTACAGCGTCAGCAGGTCGCAGTTCGGATTGAACAGCTCGCGCGGCGCGCGCGACGTGATGACGTTGAGCATGTCCTGCGTGCGCGGCAGTCCGTACCACTTGAGGCTGCCCTCGTTCATGCCCACGGCCGTATTCGTCGCCAGGTCGGCCAGCGAGTTGGTGGACACGACACCCGGCAGCCGCTGCAGCTCCTCCTCCAGCGCCTGTACCTTGGCCAGCGTCTCGTAGTTGGCGCACTGGAACTGCGGCGTCTTCACCATCACGACGTAGGTGTCGTTGCTCGCGGCGTAGTGGGCGACCATGAACGCGGCGTCGCGGTTGTAGCGCGAGTCGGCGCGCAGTTCGGGCGCGCCGGGCTGCAGGTCGCCGATCTTCAGGTGCTCGCTGACGACGAAGCCGGCCGCCGCGAGCGCGCCGGCGACGATGACCGCCGCCGTCGCCCAGCGGCGTTGCGTGAAGCGTTCCAGGAACGTCCAGACGGGGTTCGAGCGAGTCGTGTCGCCCGTCTCCTCGCGCACGCTGCGCGCCGCGGCCGCGGGGCTCACGCCGACATACGACAGCAGGATCGGCAGCAGCACGAGGTTGGTGAAGATCAGCACCGCCATGCCCAGGCTCGCGGTGATCGCGAGCTCGCGGATGACGGGCACCTCGATCACCATCAGCACGCCGAAGCCGACGGCGTCCGCGACCAGCGCGGTCAATCCGGCGACGAACAGGCGGCGGAACGTGTAGCGTGCGGCGATCCAGCGATGCGTGCCACGGCCGACGTCCTGCATGATGCCGTTCATCTTCTGCGCGCCATGGCTCATGCCGATGGCGAACACGAGGAAGGGCACGAGGATCGAATACGGGTCGAGTTCGTAGCCCAGCATCGGCAGCAGGCCCAGCAGCCAGACGACGGCGATCGACGAGCACGCGAGCAGCAGCAGCGTGCTGCGGATGCAACGCGTGTAGGCGTACAGCACCGCCGCGCAGACGACGATCGCCAGGCCGAGGAACAGCAGTACCTGGCGCAGTCCCTCGATCAGGTCGCCGACGATCTTGGCGAAGCCGGTGATGCGGATGCGGACGTCCGGCGAGCCGTACTTGCCGCGCAGACCCTCGAGTCGCGCCGAGAACGCGCCGTAGTCCAGGCGCTTGCCGGCCGCATCCTTGTCCAGCATCGGTACGCGGATCAGCGAAGAGCGGAAGTCCTCGGCCACCAGCAGGCCCACCTGGCCCGAACGAGCGACGTTGGCGCGCAAGGCCTGCAGGCTGTCGGCCGATCCGTTGTAGTCGTCGGGGATGACCGGGCCGCCTTCGAGCCCGTCCTCGGTGACGCCCAGCCAGCGCGTCGACGGCGTCCACAGCGACTTCATGTAGGGACGATCGACGCCGGGCAGCAGGAACAGCTCGTCGTTGAGCCTGCGCAGCGTCTCGAGATAGCGGGCGTCGAAGATGTCGCCGCGCGTGTTCTCCACCGCGACCTGCAGCGTGTTGCCGAGGCCGGACAGGTCGGCCTGGTTGGCGAGGTAGTTGACGATGAAGGGATGGCGCGTCGGCACCATCTTCTCGAAGTTCGCGTTGAGCGTGATGCGGGTGGCCTGCCAGCCCAGGAACAAGGTCAGCAGCGCGCACAGCGCCACCACCACGAGGCGGTGGTTGAACAGCAGCTGCTCGACGAGCGAGCCGGAGCGGCGGTCGAAGTCCGCCGGATCGCGGATGACCGCATGGTCGGAGGAGGTGGGTGTCATGGCGCTTGGGAAGACATCGACTGGGCCGGTGGCGCGGCCAGGCGTCGCAGCCCGTGCGGCGTCGCCGCGACGAGGCCACCATCCGCGGCCTGCACGAACGCGCTGACGGGCAGGCCGAAGCCCGACGCGAGCCGCTTGAAGTCGTGGTTGGGAGGGACGCTGGCGAACGCCTGTCCCGACTGGTCGACCAGCATCACGCGGCCGTCGACGAGCAGGGCGTCGTCGACCAGCGAGTCGGGCGTGCCGAGCTCGACCTTGCCCCACGGCGCGGCGCCGTCCGCGGACGCCCAGGCGTTGCCGCGCAGGCCGTAGACGAGCAGGCCGCCGTCGCGCCCGGCGCGCGCGCCGAACCAGGTGCCGGGGTAGGGCGTCTCGACGGCGGCGAAGGACTCGCCCGCGTCGTCGGAGCGCAGCACGAGGCCCTGCTCGCCGACGACGAACAGGCGCTGGCCGGCGGCGGCGATGCGATAGAGATGGTTGCCGCGCGAATTGGGCAGGCGGTCCATCCACGACTGCCAGTGCTGGCCGCCGTCCTCGGTCGCGAAGGCGAGGCCGTAGGCGCCGACGACCACGCCGCGCCGCGCGTCGGAGAAGTGCACGTCGAGGAAGGGCTTGTCGGGGCCGTCGGCGACCAGGCGGTCGGCCTCGGCCAGGCGCTTGCGCCCGGCCTCGCCGGACGCGCCCGTCGCCTCGGCCCGCGCGCGTGCCGCCTGCTGCGCGATGCGGGCGGCCTGGATGCCGTCCAGTCGCGGCGCCCACGTCGAACCGCCATCTGCAGTGGACAACACCGCGCCGCTGTGGCCCACGGCCCAGCCGTGCATCGCGTCGACGAACTGCACCGCCGTCAGCGAGACGCTCACCGGCACGCCCGCCTGGCGCCAGTTCGCGCCGTGATCGTCGGACAGCAGCACGATGCCGCGTTCTCCCGCCGCGACGAGCCGGCTGCCCGCGCGCGCGATCGCGAGCATCACGGCGGCGTCCGCGCGCGCGCCCGGCGCGGCCGGACGCTGCAGCACGTCGGCGACGTCGCGCGAGGCGGCGCGAGCGCCGCGTGCAGCAGCCGTGTTCGCCAGCGCCCAGGCGAGCACGCGGCGTCGCGACAGCATCGTCATCGCGCTCACCGCACCGCTTCGCCGGCCAGGGCGTCGGGCGTGAACGCGCTGTCGGGCAGCATCTTGTCGGCCACCTTCATGTACTGGCCCTTCGCGAAGTCGGGGCCGGCGGCCGTCACGCGAGTTCCCGACAGCAGGTTGAAGACCGTCCAGAACAGCTTGGGATGCACGAACGGGCCCTCGGGCACGACGAAGGGCATCGTCATGCCGACGTGCCACAGCGAGCCGTGCGCGTCGTAGCCTTCGGTGAGCACTGCGCCCCAGGTGTCCTCGTCGAGATAGAAGCGGCGCCTGGGCATGCTGTGGCGCTTGCCGGGCAGCAGGGTGGCCTCGACCACCCACACGCGATGCAGCTCCCAGCGCACCAGGTCCGGATTGAGCGACACGGGCCCCGACTGTTTGTCGATCGACGCGTTCATCACCTTGGCCGTGTTGTAGGGGATGTAGATCTCCTTCTTGCCGACCAGCTTCCAGTCGTAGCGGTCCAGCGGGCCCCAGAAATTGAAGGCCTCGTCGAAGCCCATCTGGCCGCCGGTCACGTCGTCGGGTGTGTCGTAGCCGATCGTCGGGCCCTTGCGCACGCGGCGCTGGCCCGAGATGTATTGCCAGGCCTGGCGCGGCGCGTTGACGGAGTCGACGGCCAGCACCTGTTCGCCGGCCTTGTACGGCGGCTCGGTCTGCGCGACGCGCAGCAGCTCGTACTCGCTGTTGAACTTCTCGAGCGAGCCCGCCGGGTCGTAGTACGGGTACTGCACGAGGTTGAAGCCCTTGGCCGCGAGCGAGCGCCGGCCATCGGCGAGGCCGACCCAGTTCTGGTACGTGATCAGCGTCGAGCTGCCGACCCACGCCAGCAGGTGGTTCCACATCGCCTCGGCGCCGGACTTCGGAATCGGGAACGGGATGCCGCCGTACGCGCCTTCGATCCACTCGCCGCCGTCCTTGAGCTTCGCACGCGTCGCGTTCCTGAACGTGTTGTCGTAGACCCATTGCGGCGCGGCGGCGGTGCGGTGGGTCGGGTAGACGTCGATCCGGAATTGATCGGGATACTTCTGCAGCAAGGCCTTCGTGCCTTCGGAAAGATGGCTCTCGTAGGCGTCCATGTTCTTCGCCGTGATGGAGACCACCGGCTTCTCGTTCGCGTACGGATCGGGGCGCGGATCGCCGGACCTGTAGCCCGCGGGCACCCTGGTCTCGCCGCCGTCCCACGCGGGAATCGTGCCGTCCTTGTTGCCGGCGCGCTCCGCGCCGAACGGCGTCAGGACGGTCTTGAGCTTGGCGGCCTCGTCGGCACTGACGCCCGCGAAGACGTGGCCGGCCATCAGGCCTGCGAGCGCGCAGGCGGCGAATTGGCGTGCGTGGATCATGATGATGTCCTTCGAGTTGGTCAGAACGTGCGCTGCAGCGTGAAGGCGACGAAGTCGCGATCGGCCAGGCCTTGCGCATAGGAGAAGGCCTGCTCGCCGGCCACCGGCGGCAGGTTCGCGGGCGTGACGACGCCGCCTTCGGCGCGATGGCCGAAGAATTTCGTCCACGTCAGGCCGACCTTCCACTCGCGCAGGTAGTCGCCCTTGAGGCCCAGGCTCACGTCGCCGCCGTGATAGACGCTGAAGCCCGGGTTGATGACGGGCGAGCGCCCGAACAGGCCGTAGCCGACGCCGAGCGGTACGCTCAGGTCGAGCCCGCTCAGCACCTGGAAGTACTGCGGCTCGAAGATGAAGCGCAGCGCGCCCGCCGAACGCGTGGCGTTCTCGTCGAGCTTGGACTTGCCGTCCAGCGGTCCGCCGCCGAGGGCCGGATCGGCGTGCAGCACCTCGCCGTCCTCGTAGGTGCCGTTGGCCGTCACCTTCTGCAGCCGATGGACGGCGATCTCGCCGATGAAGCTGCCGCCCTGCCACAGCGAGCTCGGCGACAGCAGCGCGATCCACGACAGCTGCGCATGCAGCGTCTGACCGAGCGGCGCGAACTGGTTGTTGCTGGTCGGCGTCACGCCGTCGGGCAGGATGATGCGGCCCGCCTGCGGCACCAGCGCCTGGTTCCAGCGGTAGGACAACTCGCCTGCCACGTTGACGTCGCCGACGCTGGTCGAGAAGCTGGTGCCCAGCAGCTTGGTGGCGTTGGTATACGCCAGCTGGTATTGGCCGACGACGCCGGTGGCGAAGTTCAGTGCCGGCGGCGCGCCGTACTGAGACACGTAGACGATCGGCTCCTTCTGGTTGAACTGCGCCGCGTAGAGCCCGAATTCGACGTCCTGCCCCTCGGGCCGCCAGCGCAGCGACAGCCCGCCCTGGCCCGACTTCTTCGCCACCATGTCCGGCGCGCGCAGCAGCGTCGGCGACACGCCCGCCGTGAACGGCGGCGAGGCCGGGCTGCAGGGCAGCGGCAGCCCCGCCGGGCAGCCGACGATGGCCTGCTCGCCGCCGGCGTCGAACGCGTCGATCTCCGAGAAGTAGCTGCCGACGCCCGGCAGCCGGTCGCGCTTCCAGTCGAACTGGTAGTAGGCGCCGAGCGTGAGGTTGCGCTTGATCTGCAACTGGCCCGAGGCCTGGTCGACCGGCATCATCACTTCCTTGAACGTCCAGTTCGGCACGGAGAGCAGCTTGACGACGTCGATCGGCGTCTGCGCCGCGGCGACGCCGTTCATGCCGAAGAACAGGCTCTCGCCGTACAGCACGGTGTGCTTGCCGAGGCGGCCCGTCAACGGCATGTCGGCGAGGTCGGTCTTGCCGAACACGAACGCGTCGAGCACCTCGGCCATGCGTCCGTGCAGCCGCCTCGTGGCCGCGGGGAATTCGTCGTAGGGCACCGAGAGCTGGTTCGGGAACGGCGTGGCGTTTGGCGGATTGGGGCCGGGGTTGTCGTTGTGCCGGTTGTAGACCTCGTCGTACCAGGCCGCGCCGCTCACGCGCAGGCCCACGTCCTGGTAGTGCAGGTCGAACTCCGACAGCAGGTCGACGCGGTCGAGGATCAGGCTGTCCTTCTTGAAATTGAAGTCGCCGTCGTCGGTGTTGACGTCGGCCGTGAGCTCGGCCGACGGGCTCTTCAGCCGCATCGCCAGGCTGTACTTGACCGTGTTGTCCCAGCGCAGGTGCAGGTCGGGATTGCCGGTGTCGATGTCGACGGCGCGCGCCGGCGTCGTGGCGACCAGCGCGACGGCGACGGCGACGAGAGTGGGTACGTGGCGCAATTGGTGTCTCCTCGATGCTTTTGGACAATGCAGCGGCCCGACCCGGCCTTTTGGCCAGGTGTCCGACTTGATTGAAAGTTAGCTCGCCAGCGGTGCCGCGAACTCGGATTGCGGCCGTCGTCGGGTATCGGCGAAGAAGCCCGAGCGGCGCCACTCGTCCGTGATGCGCCGGTACTCGAGCGGGCCGCCGCCGAAGGCGCCGCCGACGAAGGTCGGCTTGTCCCTGAACTGCCCCTCGTTGTTCAGGAAGCCGGGCGTGCACTCCTCGTGGAAGTGCGTCATGTCATGGTGGAACTGCTGCATCAGCGCCGCCCAGCGCGCCTCCGCGTCCTCGGTCACCTCGCAGCGCGCGATGCCCTCGGCCAGGCAGTGCGCGATCTGTTCGACCGCGTGGCGCGACTGGATCTCCAGCACGTGCGTGAAGTTGAAGGCGACCGTGCCCTGCGCCGTGCCGCCGACGACGTGCAGGTTCGGGAAGCTCGCCATCTGCGTGCCGTGCACCGTGCGCACGCCCTCGGCCCACTTCTGGTCCAGCGTCAGGCCGCCGCGTCCGAGCAGTTCGTACTCGCCGACCTTGTGCGGCGCGGCGCCGACGTCGAAGCCGGTCGCGAAGATGATCGCGTCGAGCTCGTGCAGCTTCCCGTTGGCGACGAGGCCGCGCTCGGTGATGCGCTCGACGCCGCGTCCGTCGGTGTCGACCAGCGAGACGTTGGGCCGGTTGAACGACTGCATGTAGTCGTCGCTGAACAGCGGACGCTTGCACAGGAAGTTGTACCAGGCCTTGGACGCCTCGGCCGTCGCGGGATCGCTGATGACTGCCGCGACGTGGGCGCGGATCTCCTCCATCTTCGCGAAGTCGACCTGCTGCATCACCTCGGGCACGCTCAGCGTCTTGCCGGCACGCTTCGCGTCCGCCATCGCGCGGCCGAAGCGCGCGAAGAAGTCGGTCCAGCAGTCGTTGACGAGATCCTGCTCGGGCACCTGGAAGTTGATCATCGCCAGGAAGTTGTCCATGCGCTGGCCCTGCCAGCCCGCGGGCAGGCTGCGGTACCAGTCTGCGTCCGTCGGCCGGTTGTAGCGCGGCGCGACGGCCGAGGGCGTGCGCTGGAACACGCTGACGTGCTGCGCATGCTCCGCGAGCCGCGGCACGACCTGGATCGCGGTCGCGCCGGTACCGATGACGCCGATGCGCTGGTCGGCGAGCTTCGTCATGCCGCCTTCGGAGTCGCCGCCCGTGTAGTCATATTCCCAGCGCGCGGTGTGGAACATCCTGCCCTTGAAGTCGAGGAGGCCCTCGATGCCCGGCAGCTTGACCTTGGCCAGCGGCCCCTGGCTCAGCGTGACGAAGCGGGCGCGGAATTCGTCGCCGCGATCGGTCGTCACGCGCCAGCGCGCCGAATCCTCGTCCCAGGCGATGCGCCTGACGCGCGTCTGGAACAACGCGCGTTCGTACAGCCTGAAGTGGCGGCCGAAGCGTTGCGAATGCTCGAAGATCTCGCGCCCGCTCGCGTAGCGTTCGGTCGGCACGGTGCCGATCTCCTCGAGCCGCGGCATGTAGAGATAGGACTCGATGTCGCAGCGCACGCCAGGATAGCGATTCCAGTACCACGTGCCGCCGAAGTCGCCCGCGACGTCGACGATGCGGAACGACGCGATGCCGGCCTTGCGCAGCGACGCGCCCGTCAGCATGCCGCCGAAGCCCGCGCCGATGACCAGCACGTCCAGGTCTTCGCTGATCGCCTGGCGCACCAGCGGCTCGGCGATCGTGTGGTCCTTCGCGAGCTCCGCGAAGCGGCCCCTGGCCTCGACGAACTGCGCCTCGCCCGCCGGGCGCAGGCGCTTGTCGCGTTCCTCCAGGTACTTGCGGCGCAGGCCGTCGGCGTCGATGCCGGTCGATTGGTTGGTCATCCCGGGTCTCCTGCTCAGTCCAACTCGTAGTTCTGGCCGAAATCGGCCGGCGGCTTGCCGTCCGCGGACCAGAGGAACATGCCGTTCTGCTTCGTCCACTCCTGCGGCTCCCACGCGGACTTCTCGGGGATGTAGTCCATGTCGTGGAAGTACTCCGCCATGCCGTTCCACGGATCGCGGAAGTAGTGGAAATAGTTGGAGCCGACACCGTGCCGCCCCGGCCCCCACGCGTGCCGGTAGCCCTTGGCGAACAGCCGCGTGGCCGCGACCTCGGCCTCGTCGATGCCGGGCATCTCGAAGCTCGCGTGATGGAAGCCGGGTGCGGAGGACTTCAGCATCGCGAGCACGTGGTGGTCGCAGTCGCCGGCCGTGCGCATGAAGGCGGCGTAGCCGTCGGCGATGCGGTCGCTCAGGCGGAAGCCGAGCGTCTCGCAGTAGAAGTTCGATTGCGCGACCACGTCCCTGGCGAAGACGATGAAGTGGCCCATGCGGCGCGGGCGCGGCTGCATGTCGAACGGCGGACAACCGCGTGCCGCGAGCCGCGTCGTCGAGCCGGGCCGGTTGACGATCGGCGTCGTCGAACCGTCGGCGCACGGCGCACTCTCGGCGACCTGCACGTTGACCAGGCTGCCCTCCGGATCGCGGAACCACAGGCCGTCCGGCGCGTTCGCGTACGGCGGATCGAGTCGCGCGACGCCCTGGCCGTCGAGCCGGCGCGCGATCTCCGCCAGGCCGGCCTCGCTGGTGCCCAGCGAGAAGTGGTGCAGCCTGCGATTGCGCCCGGTCTCGACCAGGACGATCTGGTCCTGGTCGCGGCCGAAGCATCGCATCGCGACGTGGTCCGGACGCTCCACCGCCTGCAGCCCGAAGGCCTCGTAGAAGTCGACGCCGGCTTTCAGCTCGGGAATGCCGAGGGCGACGTATTGCAAGGACGTGATCATTGTTGTCTCCGTTCTTCGACGTTGAGCGTGCGTGCGCTCGATTCGATCCACAAGCTCGTTCAGGACTCCTGCAGCGCGACTGCGGCCGCCATGCGCCCGCGCGCCTTGGCCAGCGTGATCGCCGTGTCTTCCACCATGTCCTCCTGGCCGCCGACCATGCCGCGGCGGCCGAGCTCGACGAGGATGTCGCGCGCCGGCACGCCGTGCATCGCGGCCGCTCGCTTGGCGAACAGCAGGAAGCTGCCGTAGACGCCGGCGTAGCCCAGCGTCAGCGCGTCGCGATCGACGCGGATCGGGAAGTCGATGATCGGCACGACGCGATCCTCGGCCACGTCCTGGATCTTCCAGAGATCGACGCCCGTCACGATGCCCATGCGCTCGCAGACCGCCACCAGCACCTCCATCGGCGTGTTGCCCGCGCCGGCGCCCAGGCCGGCCGCGGCGGCGTCGACGCGATCCGCGCCGGCCTCGATCGCGGCGATCGAGTTGGCCACGCCCATCGCCAGGTTGTGGTGCCCATGGAAACCGATCTGCGTGCGCGCATCGAGCGCGTCGCGCACCGCGCGCACGCGGGCCGTCACGTCGGGCGGCAGCATGTAGCCGGCGGAGTCGGTGATGTAGACGCAGTGGGCGCCGTAGCCCTCCATCAGCCGCGCCTGCCGCACCAGGTTCTCGGCGCTGGTCATGTGCGCCATCATCAGGAAGCCGACGGTGTCCATGCCCAGCGAGCGCGCGAGCGTCAGGTGCTGCTCGGCGACGTCGGCCTCGGTGCAGTGCGTGGCCACGCGCATCGTGTGCACGCCCAGCGCGTGCGCCATGCGCAGGTGGTCGACGGTGCCGATGCCGGGGATCAGCAGCGTGGAGACCTTGGCGCGCGTCAGCAGGGGGATCACGGCGGACAGGTACGCCTCGTCCGAGTGCGCCGGGAAGCCGTAGTTGACCGAACTGCCGCCCAGGCCGTCGCCATGCGTCACCTCGATCAGCGGCACGCCCGCGGCGTCGAGACCGGTCGCGATGGAGGTCATCTGCTCCAGCGTCATGCGATGGCGCTTCGGATGCATGCCGTCGCGCAGCGTCATGTCGTGCAGCGTCACGTGTCGGGAGGTCATGGCGGAAAGCTCCGTGGATCAGGCGATGGCCGCGTCGGCGACCGGGGCGAGGGCCAGCGTGCCGGCCAGGATCTCGCCGGCGAACATCTCGGCGGTGCGCACGGCGGCGGCGGTCATGATGTCGAGGTTGCCGGCGTACCTGGGCAGGTAGTCGCCGAGGCCCTCGACCTCGAGATAGATCGACACGCGGTCGCCGTCGATGACCGGCCCGTTGACGAGCCGATACCCCGGCACGTACGCCTGTACCTCGCGGAGCATCGCGTCGACCGAGGCCTCGATCTCGTCGACCTTGGGCGCGCCTTCGAGCAGGCAGTGCACCGTGTCGCGCATGATCAGCGGCGGCTCGGCCGGGTTGATGACGATGATCGCCTTGCCCTGCGCCGCGCCGCCCACCTGCGCGATCGCGTCGGCCGTGGTGCGAGTGAACTCGTCGATGTTCTTGCGCGTGCCCGGGCCCGCGGAGCGGCTCGCGACGGTGGCGACGATCTCGGCGTAGCGCACCGGCTGCACGCGGCTGACGGCATGCACCATGGGGATCGTCGCCTGGCCGCCGCAGGTGACCATGTTGACGTTCATCGCCCGTTTGCCGATGTGCTGCTGCAGGTTGACGGGCGGCACGCAGTACGGGCCGATCGCCGCCGGCGTGAGGTCGATCATCATCGCGCCGCGGGCGTTGACCTTGCGCGAGTTCTCCGCGTGCGCGTAGGCGCTCGTCGCGTCGAAGGCGATCTGCACGCGGTCGGCTTCCATGTGATCGAGCATGCCGTCGACGCCGTCGGACGTCGTCTTCAGCCCGAGCTCGCGCGCCCTGCGCAGGCCGTCCGAGTCGGGATCGATGCCGACCATCCAGACCGGTTTCAGCAACGGGCTGCGCAGCAGCTTGGCGAGCAGGTCGGTGCCGATGTTGCCGGAGCCGATCAGGGCGCAGTGGATCTGATTCATGTGACGAGACCTCGAGTCAGGCGAAGGAAACCGAACATGTGCCGATGCCGGCGATGTTCGCGTGCAGGCGGTCGCCCGCGGCCACGGGCACCATCGCGCCGAGCGCGCCCGACAGCACGATCTCGCCCGCGCGCAGCGTGACGCCCAGGCGCCCCAGCGCATTGGCCAGCCACGCGACGGCCTCGAGCGGCGAGCCCATCGTCGCGGCGCCGTTGCCGGTGGCGACGACGCCGCCGTTCTTCTCCATCGACATCGGGCACGCCAGCAGGTCGACCTCGCGCGGATCGACGCCGTGCTCGTCGAGGACGAAGGCGCCGCAGCTGGCGTTGTCGGCGACGGTGTCCTGGATGCGGATCTTCCAGTCGCGGATGCGCGAGTCGACGATCTCGAAGCAGGCGAACACGCGGTCGGTGGCGGCGAGCACGTCGCCGGCCGTCACGCCGGGGCCGCGCAGGTCGCGCTTCAGGCGGAACGCGATCTCGGCCTCGGCCTTGGGCTGGACCAGCGTGGCGGCCGGGACGATGCCGCCGTCGCGGTACAGCATGGCGTCGAAGAGCGTCCCGAAGTCGGGCTGGTCGACGCCCAGCAGGTTCATCACTGCCTGGCTGGTGACGCCGATCTTGTGACCGATCGGACGCTCGCCCGCGGCGAGGCGGTGCGAGGCGAGCGCCTGCTGGATGGCGTAGGCGTCGGCGAGCGTCAGCCCGGGGTGGCGGCTGGTCAGCGGCTCGACTTGGCGGCACTCGACGAGCGCCGCGAACAGCTCGTCGCCGAGGGTCTGGATGAGGGTGGCGTCCATGCGGGGTGCCTCGCGTGCGCTGTCAGGCGCGGCGCGCGTCGGGGCGCGCCATGTACTCGGCATAGCTCACCAGCCCGGCCGATTCGCGCCGGCCGAGGGCCAGCGAATCCATCAGCCGCGAGGCCTCGATCGTCAGCATCTTCACCAGGCCTGGCCCTTCGTTGTAATGGCGGTGCCAGACCCAGGGCGGCGTGTAGACGAAGCTGCCGGCACGCCACGCGACGACGCGCGGGCCGATCTCCGAGCGGCCTTCGCCCTGCTGCACGAAATGGATCGTCTCGTGCGTGTGGCGTTGCAGGTCGGACGTGCCGCCTGGCGGGATCTCCTGCAGGAAGACCTCGATCGCCTTGGCGGGCAGCGCGGGCAGGCAGCCGATGCGGCCGGGGTTGTGCGTGATGTCCTCGCCGATCCAGTGCGCCTCCTCGGAATGCACCTCGAGGCGTTCGGGCAGGTCGCGCTCGGGATCGTAGTTCGCGATCTGTTTGAGCTTGCCGAAGAAGGCCTGCATCAGCGGGTCGTGGGCGTCCATGTCGGTCTCCTAGACGGCGCCGGGGAAGGCCCCGCCGTCGATCAGCCAGTTCTGGCCCGTGATGAAGGGGGTATGCACGCTGCACAGGAAGGCGCAGGCGGCGCCGAAGTCCTGCGGCTCGCCGAAGCGCACGGGCCGCACGGCCTCGGGCATGCGCGCGACGACCGCGGCCATGCGGTCTGTGCGGTGCGGGCCCGGCAGCAGGTTGTTGATCGTCACGCCGTGCGGCGCGACGCTGCGCGCCAGTCCCGCGACGAAGCCGGTGAGGCCTGAGCGCGCGCCGTTGGACAGCCCCAGCACTTCGATCGGGTTCTTCACCGCGCTGGACGTGATGTTGACGACGCGTCCCCAGCGGCGCTCGATCATCGCGTCGATGGTGGCGCGGATCATCTCGATCGGGCCCAGCATGTTCATGTCCAGCGCGGCGATCCAGTCGTCGCGCGACCAGTCGCGGAAGTTGCCGGGCGGCGGGCCGCCGTTGTTGGTGACGAGGATGTCCGGCGCCGGGCACGCGGCCAGGATCGCGGCGCGTCCGGCCGCGGTGCCGAGGTCGCCGGCGACGGCGTCGACGCGCGCGCCCTTCGCGTGGGCGCGGATGTCCGCCGCCGCGGTTGCGAGCGTCGCGGCGTCGCGTCCGCTGATCGTGACGGCGACGCCCTCGGCGGCCAGCGCCATCGCGCAAGCCTTGCCCAGGCCCTTGCTGGACGCGCACACCAGCGCGGTCTTTCCCTTCAGGCCGAGATCCATGCTGCTTCCCCTTTGGTCGTGGACGCCGACGGAATGCTGTCGGCCACGGCAATGATGCCGAATCCGGCGTTCCACAGCGGAACCGGTGCGTAATGGCGCAGGGCGGCGTCGTACGGCCCCTTCGCGCCCATCGCCGCGAACGCCGCGAACGCGGCCAGCCAGGTGCGCACCTCGTGCACGCCGACGCCCGCGACCGCGCGCGCCTCGTCCATGTCCAGGCGCGCCGCGGCGTCGAGGTCGCCCTGCAGCAGCAGGTCCATGAAATCGGTGTCCCATTGCGGATTGAGCGGCAACGCCGTGCCGGTGCCCGCATCGAGCGCGCGCGCGGTGTCGATGTTGCGCTGGATCTTGCCCTGCATGCGCTCGGGCGGCGCGTGGCGGCCGGCGATCAGCACCTCCTGAACCGGCGCCGGTGCTGTCTGCAGCAGCGGGATCGGCGGATCGTGCGACAGTCCGCCCGAGCCGATCAGCAGCACGCGGCGGTCGGTCGTCGCGAGAAAGCGGCCGACCTCCTCGCCGAGCCGGCGCACGCGCGCCATCGGCGGCGACGGCGGGGCCGCGCAGTTGATGAAGATGGGGATCGTCGGATAGCGGCCGACGCCGCCGGCGAACTGCTCCAGGGACTGCGCGAAGCCGTGGTCGGTGGGCATGCGGTACGACAGCGCCGCGTCGACGTCGGCCCGGTGCAGCGCGCCCACCAGCTCGCGCGCGAGCTCTTCGGGCACGCGGTGCGAGCGGCCTTCGCTGGAGATGTCGAAGTCGCCCATCGCGTGTGCCCGCACGCCGACGCAGAACGGCGGCATCATGTCGTAGAAGAAGCCGGCGAAGTGATCGGGGCCGAAGACGACCACCAGTTCGGGATCGAACGCCGTCACCTGCTCCGACAGATCGCGCAGCGTGTCCAGGATCGGCTGCGCGATCGCGGCGTCGGGCGTCAGGTAGTTCATGAGCGGCGAATGCGCCGCGCACACCAGCATTGCGGACATGGGCGTTTCCCGGGTTGCGGTTCAGCGGCCGAGCAGGAAGTCGATGTGGAGCTTGTTGAAGCGCTCCTTGGCCTCCCACTGGGGCCAGTGCGCGCAGCCTTCGAGGACCGCGAGCCGCGCATCGGGGATCGCCTTGACGAAGCGCTCGCCCGTCGCCAGCGGGGCCGTGGGATCGTGGTCGGTCCAGATGACCAGCGTGCGCGAGCGGATGCGCCCCAGCGACTCGTCGGTCAGCACGTTGCGCTGGCGCACGTCCATGAACTGCAGGCACAGGATGTTCTCCATCGCGCGCTCGAAGGCGGGCTGGGTGTAGATGGCGTGGCGCAGCTCGACCAGGTCGTCGGGGATCTCGCGCGGGTCGTGCACCAGCCATTCGAGGCGCTTGCGCACCGTCTCCAGCGACGCGTTGCGCACGGCGTTCATCGTCACGTCGTAGACGCGCTTCATCACGGTCTCGTCGGTGTTGAGCCCGCCCGCCGTGTTGAGCACCAGGCGGTCGACGCGCGCGGGGTGGTCGATCGCGTACTGCGCCGCGATCCAGCCGCCCAGGGACTCGCCGTGCAGGTGGGCGCGATCGACTCCGACGGCGTTCAGGAAGTCGTCCAGGTGCTGGACGTAGTGGCGGATCTCGTAGGGATGGTCGGGCTTGGACGAGAAGCCGTGGCCGACCATGTCGAGCGCCAGCACGCGGAAATGCTCGGCGTGCGCGAAGACGTTGCGGTTGAAGGTCTCCAGGTGGCCGCCGGTGCCGTGGATGAACACGACGGCGGGGGCGTCGCGCCGGCCGGCCTCGAGGTAGCGGGTGCGCACGCCGCCGGCGACGACGGACTTGAGGCTGAATTCTCCGGCAGCCATTTCGGGCCAAAGCGACATGGAGTGCTCCGATGGACTAGGTCGATGAAGCAAAAGATACTAGAATTTTAGAATACAAGTTCTCGGGTTTTCCCTTGCCGCCGCCACGCCACGTGGTGTTTCTTCGAGCCAAGTCGCTCAGTCGATTGCAGAATGGCCCCCATGTCCATCTACCTCCCGCCCCGCAAGGATTCCGCCAAGCGCGCCGACCTGGCGTACGACGCGATCAAGAGCAAGCTCATCTCGGGCGTGCTGCCCGGCGGCGCGCGGGTCGACATCACCGAGCTGGTCGAGGAGATCCAGACCAGCCGCCAGCCGGTGCTCGCGGCCATCAACCGCCTCGCGGCCGAGGGCTTCCTGCGCGTCGTGCCGCAGGTGGGCTGCTGGGTGGCCAGCGTCGAGCCCGACGAGGTGGCGGACTTCTTCCGCTTCTTCGCGTTGACCGAAGGCCTCGCGTGCGAGCTCGGCGCGATGCGCCGCGAGCCGGCGCACATCGAGGCCCTGCGCGCCAACCTGGAGGCCACCGTGCGGCTCGTCGGCGCCAAGACCGACGCGACGCGCCAGGCGCGCGAGTTCTTCCGGCTCAACCGCGAGTTCCACGGCCTGATCCACGAGATGGCGCGCTCCAGCTACGTGGCCACGCACGCCGGCAGCATGTGGGACCGCTGCGACTTCTACCTGGCCAGCGCCGACGCCCACATCCAGGGCGAGCGCATCGCGGAGTCCGAGCAGGAGCACGAGGCGATCGTCAACGCGATCGCGGACGGCCAGGTCAAGAAGGCCGGTTCGTTGATGGTGGCGCACATCCAGTCGTTCGGCGACGCGGCCGTGCGGCGGCTGACGAGTCGCTGAGGCGGCGCGAATGCGGCTGTCAGGCCTTGGGTGAAGCGTCGGGGCCGAACGTCTCGGAGTCATCCGGCTCGAAGTGCGGCACGGCGTTCATCTCGTGGCGCAGCTGGGACAACTCCCAATACATCCGCTTGCGCGCCCGGCTCTGGTTGCCGAGCGGCCGATGATCGGCGATGCAGTGCCACGGGTTGTACGAGAGCCGGCGCGCGAACGCGATCTGTGCCGGCGAGTCGAAGGTCTGCTTCGGAAAGTGGATGGTCGCCACGGGGACGCGCGGCGACAGCTTCTCCGGCCACAGCACGCCGTTGTTCTCGATCGGCATGCGCCACGGGTCGGTCTGCACCTGGATGCGGAAGTCGAGGTCGACGTCGCCCTCGCGCAGCGCCTGCGCCATCGCCTGGCGCAGGTAGTCGTCGGGCGGACGCAGCGGCAGGCGCGGGATGGGCGTGCGCCGGGTCGTCTTCGGCCACACGGAGTACTGCATCGCCTGCGCCGGGCCGAGCAGATAGGGCACGCAGCTGAAGTAGGGCGCCTCGAACGGGCTCGACTGGGTCTTCGTCCACAGTCCCTGCATGATGAGGTCGAGCACGTGCGGGTCGCTGAAGTTGAGGAAGTGGAAGATCGACGCGTTCTGCAGGCTCGCCTTCTGCAGGTGCGCGTTGGAGCGGATGTCCTGCGTCACGAAGGTGGGCGTGGAGACGCCGAACATGTCCTGCGTGAACTTCTCCTCGTCCATCAGCTTGGGGCCGGGCACGCCCATCAGCTTGATGCTGATGCTCATGAAGCCGACGTCGTCGATGTCGGGCGTCACGTACGGGCCGGGGCCGGAGAAGCGCACCCACGCGGGCCAGCGGCGCGGCTCGGCGAAGACGCCGTGGCGCAGGTGCTCGGGCAGCCCGTCGTGCACGATGAACTCGGCGCGCAGCACGCCTTGCGTCTTGGTGTTGCCGCCGCGCTCGAAGCCGCCCGGCTTCCACAGTCCGCTCATCTGGGCGCGGAAGGTCTCGATCACCGAGTCGTTCAGCGCGTCCTCGTCGGGCAGCGCGCGCTCCTCGGCGAGCTTCAGGTCGTCTCGCGGGCGCTGGCGGTTGATCATGTCCGAGACAAAGGCGGCGATCGCGTCGCGCAGCAACGCATCGAAAGCGGGACGCAGGAGCGGATCGATGCGGCGTTCGAGCTGCAGCAGCTTCAGCGTCGTGTCGGAGAACACGTTCTTCAACCATGAACCGGTCTTGGCCGGCGGCACCGGGCGACTGGCGTTCGAGTTCAGGGGCATCGCTTCACTCCAGGAGATAGCGCAGCGCGCGCAGGCCGGGCAGGAAGAAATAGCCGCCGCCGCGCACCGTGACGAATCGCGGCAGGCCGGTCTCGCGCCGGTTCGGCTGGTCGTCGCCCGGGTGCGAGAACGCATCGGCGGACTCGGCGCCGGTCGAGGGCGAGCGCGTGCCGAGCAGCGGATCGACCTCGCCGCTGAGGCCGTTGAAGTGCGCCGACGCGATCCATGCCGCCTGCACGAACTCGAACTGGCGCGCGATGTTGGCGTTGAGCGCGACGAAGTGCAGCCCCTCGCGCGGCTCGTCGCCGACGCGGTATTCGCGACCGCGGCGCAGCAGCCGATGCAGACGGGCCGAGGCGACGAGATCGTGCTGCCGCGCCGTCGCGTCGAAGCCTAGCGTGCGTACGAGCTGCGAGATCGGGCCACCGGTGCCAGCGGGCATGTCCGACGTCCGCGGGTTGGCGCGTCTAACATGAGCGCCCAGCGGACACCGCAGGCCGCCGGGATCGGCGTCGAAGTCGAAGCGGTTCAGTCCGCGATCGCCGCAGCCGGCGAGCGGCTCGCCGGTCTTCGTGCGGCCGACCATCGCGGCCGCGAGCAGCTCGCGCTCGGTGGCGTCGCCGTGCGTGGCCTGATCGATCCAGCGCCAGAAGCCGGCGACGTCCTGTTCGAGCTGGCGCAGCACGAGATAGCTGCCGTCGCGGCCGAGGTCGGCCTGGTCGGGCCGGTCTTCGGCGCGCGGAAGCAGGGCGCGCGGATCGCGTTGCGGATCCAGCAGCGGGCGATCGGTGTAGAGGCCGTACTCGTTGCGGTAGCCGAGCACGAACTCGCCCAGGCAGACCTCGTTGCCGTAGTGCAGCACCTTGTCTTCGTCGCCCATCCGGCGCGTGCCGTCCCAGTCGATGTCCGGCTGCGAGATGCCGTCGGTGAAGCCGAAGGGTTCGATGCCGCCCATGTCGGTCGTCGTCAGGCGAGCGACGACGTCGAAGGCGGATGCGCACTGCGTCTGGATCGCCGACTCGAAGGCGTCGAGCGAGCCGGGCAGCGCGTAGAGCAGCAGCAGCACGTGCGCCGTGCGCGGGCCGCTGCCCCACGCCCACTCGGCCGGGTCGTTCGCGCCGGTGTCGCCGAGCCGGCGCGAGCGCTCGGGCAGGCCGGCGAGGCCGGAGATGAACTCCGGCGAGAACGCCGCCGTGATGTCGTCGGCCACGCCCAGCGCCGCCAGGCCTTCGGCGCCGAGCGCGACCTGCAGGACCGTCGAGGGCAAGGTCTTCTGCGGCACCGCGTTCGTGACCGGCGCCTGCGCGAGCCACGCGCGCGCGGCCGCGCGGTCGCGCACGCGCAGCGCCAGGAACACGGATTCGACGTGATGCTTGAAGCCGTAGCGAAGCAGCCCCTGGACATCGGCGAGATCGACTCGCTGCGGGGTCGTCGTCATATCAACCTCAGCCAGGCGAGCGCGCTGGCGTCGCTGTCGGCGGCGTCGCGCAGGCCGTCCCGGATGCGGCTGGCGCGCTCGAGATCGGTCAGCGTCAGGCCGGGGTAGGCCTTGTACCAGACCTGCGTCGGGATCTGGTGCCGGCGCTGGTAGCGCTTGAAGTCCGGCTCCTTCTTCGCGCCGCCGAACAGCAGCCATGACGTGCGCGGCCAGCCGACGCCGTTGCTGAAGACGAGGTTGAGGCCCCAGCCGACCTTGTTGATGAAGTCGTCCATGTACGCCTCGTGGCCGCCGTCGTAGTTGCTGGCGAAGTAGACGCGCGTCACGTCGTCGAGCACCACCCAGCGCGCGAAGTGGATGGTCTGCACGCGCGCCAGGTAGCCGCGATGGAAGATGTGGCGGCAGGTGTATTCGATGGCGACGAGGACCAGCTGGACCAGCACGCGCCGGAACCGTCCGGGCTTGACCGGGCCGATCGCGGTGAACTGGTTCGTGACGTCGAAATCCTCCAGATCCTGCAGCGCGCGCAGCGCGGCCGGATCGGGGCGCGGGCAGTATTCGGCATCGGTCTGCTCGAGCCGGCGCAGCATGAGGATGACGAACGGCAAGGCGATCAGCCACAGCGGCAGGAGCAGCAGCGCGACGAGCGGCAGGGCGACGAGATGGCACAGGTTGGCGAGCTGCCATGCGAGCGGCGTCGGGCTCTCGTCGGTCAACGCGAGGCGGCCCGCACGCCGCTCGGCCTCGACGAAATCGAGCAGCGCGCGGCAACGCCGCTGCGCATCGCCGGGGGCGTCGATCGGGCCGCGCGGAACGCGAGCGGCGAGCGCGCGCCAGAGCGCGTTCTCCTCGCGCACTCGGCGCACGGTGCGCCCGAGACGGCAGATGAAGTTGACTGCGACCGGGGCGTCATGCGCGCGCATCCACGCGAGGACATCGCTGCCGTCCTCGAATCCCTCGCAGTGCGCGAAGAGGCGGCGCAGCCCCGGCTCGGCGGCGCGCGCGATCGCCGCGAGGCAGTCGCCGCCGGGGCCATCGCAATCGCCCATCAGCACGAGGCGCGTCGGGATCGGTGCCGGCGTGACGCCGCAGACGCGCAGGTCCGCCTGCATCGCATCGTCGACGATGACGAGCCGCGCGAAGTGCAGCGTGTCGATCGTGCCGAACGGCAGCACCGCGTTCATCGGATCCGCGGTGCCCGGTTGCGTGTTCATCGATGGCAGCAGCTCGCGCAGGCTCGCCTCGCGCGCGGGCGCGACCGTCGCGACGACCATGAAGCACGATTGCGGTGTCACCACGAGCCCTTGGCCAGGGCGGCCGTCAGAACTGCAGGCAGAAGTCGATCAGCCGGTCCTTCTTCCAGTAGACCTTGCCGAGATAGAAGCCCGGGCCGATGAGCCGGATCTCGTCGCGGACGTAGTGCGCGACGATGGAGGTGTCGGAGTAGTCCAGCACGATGCACTCCTTGCCGTCGAGCCAGCTGGCGCCCTTGTAGACGCGCGCCACGATGGCCTGCACGTGGAACAGCGTGATGCTGTTCTTGAGCAGCCCCTTTTCCGCATCGAAGACCTTGCCCTGCCAGCCGAACAGGTTGATCACCTCGGCGATGTCCTGCGAGTAGACCGTGCCGGGCGCGATGATGGCGGTGCCCTTGGCCTGTCCGTTGGGGATGTCGCCCGGCGGGCTGGCGGTGAACAGGTCGTCCAGCGCCTTCTGGGGCATGGCGAGCAGTTGTGCGACGTCGTAGGCCATGGGGTATTTCCTTCGCGGTGGTGGTTCAGGCGATGGGTTGAGTGACGGACGGCCGCGCCTGCGCGGGCCTGGCCGGCGCGCCGCCTTGCAGCAGCATCTCGGCGGCCTTCTCCGCGACCATGTAGACGGCCGACACGATGAAGAAGCCCGGGATGCGCGGGAACACCGAGGCATCGACCACGCGCAGCCGGCGCGTGCCGTGCACGCTGAGGTCGCTGGCGAGCACGCCGCCGTCGGCCAGTGCGCCGATCGGGCAGGAGCACGAGGCGTGGTGGCCCCAGGCGGTGTCGCGCACGTAGTTGGCCAGGGCCTCGTCGGTGTCGACCGTGGGCCCCGGCGCGGATTCCTCCGCGATGACGCCGGCGGCGCGCAGCGGCGCCGTCAGGCGGCGCACGAAGCGGACGGCTTCGACCACGGCCTTCAGGTCGGCGCCGCTGGCGTCGTCGCCCTCCTCGAAGTAGCGGAAGTTGACGAGCGGCGGATCGCGCGGATCGGCCGACCGCAGGCTCACGTTGCCGGCGCGGTTGTTGGTGTGCGCCTTCAGCACGGCCCAGGTCATGCGGTCGTGGTGGTCGCGGATGTCGTCCGAGAAGCCCGTCCTGTAGCCCTGGAACAGCGCGGGCAGCGCCATGCAGAAGATGTCGGGCTCGGGCAGGCCGCCCTCCGAGCGGCGCACCAGCGCGATGGCCGCGCCGCTGCCGTCGTACAGGCTCGCGCGCCGGGCGTCCCAGCCTTGCCAGGGCTTGTCGCCGCGCGCGTACCTCGCGCCGTCGAGCACTTGCCACGGCCGGCGCATGCGATGCGTGACGGCCACTTCGTAGCGATCCTGCAGGTTGTTTCCGACGCCCGGGACGTCCGCCCGCACGGCGATGCCGTGGGCGCGCAACTCGGCCGCCGGCCCGATGCCCGAGAGCATCAGCAACTGCGGCGTGTTGAACGCGCCGCCGCACAGCACGACCTCGCGCCGGGCGCGCACCTGGCGCAGTTCGCCCGCGGTGGTGTTCGGCGCAGCGTGTGCGCGATAGAGATGGCGGCCCTTCAGGTACTCGACGCCGCTGGCCGCGCCATCCTCGTCGAACAGCACGCGCGTGGCGAGCGCATCGGTCTCGATGTGCAGCGAGTCGCGATGCTTGTCCTCGACCTCGCGCAGCCGCTCGCGCGCGCCGGTGCGTCGTTGCTGCGCCGTCGACAGCGGCGTGTAGCATAGCCCCGTGAAGCTGCGCCGCGTCAGGCGCGCGTTCGGATCGCCGGCGCCGCGCAGCCAATGCCAGGCGCTGGCGAGCGGATTCTTCAGGCTCGAGGCGAAGGCGGTGGTCGTCAGCGCGACCAGTCCCGCGACCTCCGGGTCGCCCAGGTCGTGCAGCGGGACCGACTTCTCGGTGCGCAGCCAGCCGCCCCAGCCGTGCCCGGTCGGGTCGATGCCGAGATGGCGCAGCGCGCGCCACAGCGGGCTGTAGCGGCAGTCCTCGAGGCGCTTGGCGAACCGGCGCATGGACGTCGCGTGCCATGAGGCGTCGCCGGTCAGTTCGGCGATGTGGTTCCAGTCGGATTCATGCGGCGGCATGAAGATCATCGCGTTGTGCGCCGTGCATCCGCCCAGCGCGGCCGCGCGCGGATAGAGCACGCCGCCCTGCGCCGCGTCGTACTTCGGATCGAGCGCCTGTTGCGCCGGATCGCTGTAGTGCCGCACGCGGAAGTTCCAGCTCATCGCGGGGTTCTCGCAGGCGAACGCGTGGAAGCCCGGCACGGCGTAGTCGTCGGGCAGCCGCTCGGCGGCGGTCTCGAGCGGATCGATGCCCGCCTCGATGAGGAACACGCGCATGCCCTTTTCGGCCAGGCGCGCCGCCAGCGTGCCGCCGCCCGCGCCCGAGCCGACGATGACATAGTCCCACTCCTGTCGATGCGCCTGTCCCGCGTCATCGCTGGGTGCGTCGGCGGTTCGCATGAGCATGGTCAGAATGTCTTCACGAAGGCGATGAGTGCGCGTTTGTCCTCGTCGCCGAGTTCGGGCTCGGTGCCGAACGATCGCTCGTCCGCACTCAGGCCTTGCTGCCTGTTGAATTCGGCGGTGCCGAAGTAGTGGCCGCGGTTGACGACGAAGTCCGGGCACTTGCTCAACTCCAGCATCGGCGCCTTCAGGTTGGCGAAGCGCTGGATCAGCTCGGCGTCGCTGGCATTGGCGGGCGCGGTGGCGAGGTCGACCTGGAGCCTGCCCACGAGTTCGGCCGCGTCCTTGACATTGACGAGCACCGCGTCGCCGGGCTCGGGGCGCAGCTTCAGGTTCGAGATCAAGGCGACCGGCACGCCCTTCGGGATCGGGCCGAGCACCAGGCCGCCGGCCTCGTCGACCAGCCCGGGCAGCAGGCGGTGCAGCCGTTGGCGCAGGCGGGCCTGCGTCGGCTGCAACTGCTCCGGCAGGAAGCCGATGGGGATCGTCACCGCGCTGCGCTGCGTCGTGCGGTCGATCGTGCCGGGCACCTTGTCGCCCAGCACGCTGTCGCGCTCGCGCTTCTCCGGCCACAGCAGCTGCTCGATGGACGCGTCGAAGACGCGCACGCGCGCCGCCACCGACGGATCGGAATCGAACGGACCGACGCTGTTGTTCAACAGCAGCGGCGCCGTCGACCAGACGCTGATCAGCGACGGCACGCGCGTATAGCCGCGGCCGCCCGCGGGCATGACGTAGGGCACCGGCTGGCCGGTGAAGGGATCGCTGACGGTGACCGTGCCCACCGACGGCAGCTCCTTGTACGAATGCGACGAGAAGTTGTCCCAGATGTTGCCCGCGAGCGCGTTGGTGGCCAGCGGACTGCAGATGTTGGTGCGCAGAAGCGTCGACGGGATGCGGGCCTCGGTCGACAGGTAGTTGCCCTGCAGGAAGTCGGGCGCCTGCACGATGGCACGCATGCTCTGCTTGTACGCGTCGGTCTGTGTCCAGCTCCAGTAGCGCTTGAAGCACGCCAGGTAGTTGGCACCCGCGCAGCGATCGGCGTCGAGATCGAGATTGGCGGGCGGCGTGGGCGCCTTGCTCGAATGGCAGCGCGCGCAGGTGTCGGCGAAGACGTCCTTGCCGTGCTGCAGCGTGGCCGCGTCGGCGTTCAGGAAGGCCGCGCCGCCCGGCGCGTCCTTCAGCCGGTCGGGCTGCGCGGCCTTGAGGAAGAACAGCGCGGTGGCGGGCGTGCCCTGTTCCGTCGCCTGCCAGTACGGCGAGTTCTTCTGTGCATCGGCGATGCGGATCGGCGTGATCTCCTTGCCGCCGACGACCGGATTGAAGTGCAGCAGCCATTCCTCGCTGAACAGGCCGATGTTGAGGTAGACGCGGTTCAGGGCGCCGAGCAGGCCGACGGAATCGGCGCCGTCCTTCAGCACGTGCGGCGTCTTGGCGATGGCGTTCGTCTTGTCCCAGTACTCGCTCAGCGGGCCGGTCGGATAGAAGTCGTTGAGCTGCTTGTTGTCCAGCTCGCCACCGGCCAGCTTCTCGTGCCACAGCTTCTTGTCGATGCCCAGGCGCGACACGAAGTCGTAGACCGCGTTCATCGTGCGCGGGTTGTTGATGCTGTCGGTCGAGACGAGCGAGGTGTCCATCGAGCCCGGCCGGAAGGTGTGCGCCAGCTGGAACATGTAGTTGCCCTGGCCTTCGGGCTTGTTGGAGTTGTGGATGAACAGCCTGTCCACCCACATGTACTGCGCGCCGACCGAGGAGCTGAGATTGGCCAGCGTCGGATGGGCGGGATCGGCCGGCGGATTGACCGGGCTCGGGCCGACATGGCAGAAGCCGCAGGACATGCCGACGCGGTACGGCCGCACCAGGTCCTTGCGGTTGTAGTAGCTCGGGTCGGTATAGAAGCGCTCGGGATCCCAGGCCTTCGCGGCCTTCTCGTCGAAGGCCGGATTCGGGAACAGGCGCAGGCCCAGGATGCCGGTCGCGTAGCCGTAGAAGGAGCCGACGGGCTGCGTGGTGCCGTCGCCCAGCGGCTTGCCGCGCGAGCCGACGGCCACGCCCGGGTACCTGGTCTCGTCCTCGAACGGATCGGGCGCGCAGCCCTTGCTGCGCACGTCGAGCCAGAGGCCGCGGCGCTGCGGATCGGGGCCGGTCGCGGCATCGAAGCAGGGTTCGTTGACGAGCCCGAGGTACGTCCAGCGATTGGTGCGTGAGTAGCCCTGGCTGGGATGCGAGCTGATGATCTTGAGCAGGTCGAAGCCGCCGTAGGTGTACTGCGTCATCCGGTCCCAGAAGCGGTCGTTGCCGCCGCTCCACAGCAGCCACATGTTGCGGCCGGCGGTCTCCTGCGGCGTCAGCGCCACGCCGCCGTCCATGTCGTGGAAGTACGGATCCTCGGATTGCTTGAACGTGCTGGCCGCGCGGCCGGCAGTCGCGGCCTCGTCGAGCACGTGGCCCGGAATACCGTCGTCGGAGCAACCCTGGAACAGGAGGGCCGCCAGGAACGCGAGGCCCCTGATCGTGCCGGTCGCCTTGAATTTCATGGCTTCTCCCTGTCCAGTCGTGCGGCCGTAGCATGCACGAGCGCCTGGGCGATGGCAATCGCCGGCCGGCCGATCTCTAGGGGGTCGCGGCTAGCCGATGGGCGGTGTCACCTGTCGCGCCATCAGCCACGCGACGTTCGCCTGCGCGTTCTCCATCAGCCGCGCGGCCGCGGTCATCTGCGCGGTCACCAGCGCGACGCCGCGTAGCGCCAGGTTGTTCTCCTCGTCGACGTACTTCGTGACGGTGTTGACCTGTCGCAGCGTGCCCATGTCCTGGCCCAGTTCCGTCACGCCGTCGACCCAGTCGGCGCACAGTCCGAGGCATTGCTGCCAGACCGCGAAACCGAGCGCCGCGACCTCGCACGCCGACCTCACCGTCGGCAGCGCGAGCGCGGCCGTCGTCGCCTGCGCGGGCTGGCTGGCGCCCTGGTGCTTCAGCAACTGCAGCGGCGCGACCGCGCGCGCCACCGGCACGAGCGGCAGCGGCGCGCGGCACGGATGCGCGGGGTCGTACAGCGACGCCTTCGCCATCCGCAGCAACGCCTGCGGCAGCGCGTCGGGCGCCGCGCGGGTCGGGGCCATCATCGATGCTTTGCGAGTGCGCATGGACGTCTCTTCGCGGGGAAGCTCAGGCGGCCGCGCCGAGGCGCTGCAGCATCGCGTGGATGGCGCGGATCTGGATCGCCTGCTGCGAGTAGTAGTCGGGCGCCTGCGCATCCGGGCAGCTGTAGCCCCACCAGTCCCAGCAACCCTCCGGGTTCTGCGTGCGGCCGTCGTCGATGCCTTCGACCTGCGGGTAGAGCACGGCGAAGTCGTTGGCGTCGGCGATCTCGTTGTAGCCGGTGGTGGTCACGTAGCGATTGCCGTAGGGCGCCCTGTTCGCCTTGTCGGGCAGTCCGTCGACGAGGTCGACGTAGTTGGCGCCCTGCTTGCAGCCGTGCAGGGCCACGTGCACGCGCAGGCGCACGTTCTCCTTCGACGGCGGCACGTAGAGATAGCCGAGGCGGCTCATGCTGGCGCGGCTGTCGTGGCCGAAGAAGGGGCGCTGATCGAACGCCATCAGCCGTCCGCGCGGCGGGCCGTCCGCCGGCGCCAGCTTGCCGTGGATCTGACTGAGGATCTCCCAGCTCTGCATCGTCGGCTCGGACCAGCGATTGAGATACGGCGGCTCGTTCGCGCCGAGCGGGTTGTCGTCGGGGTTGGTCGTCAGCAGCGCGTGGCCGGCTGGCAGCTTGTCGTCGAACTGGATGTTGTCCGGATCGACGCCGAGCCCCTCGTAGAACGCGCGGGTCGACTCGACGACCGCGGAGTCGACCACCTTGTCCTCGCTGCCGGTGAAGATGTAGAGGCGCGCCTTCTTCAGATTGACCAGCGGGTCGATCTTGCCGGCATCGGCGGTCTGCCTGGCGATCTGCAGCAGCCGCGGTACCTTCGGGCCGGCCTCGGGGATCAGCGGGTTCATGCAGATGAAGTACGCGTTCTGCACCCACGCGTCCTCGGCGATCATCGATGCGTTGGGGAACGATTCGACGCAGCGATACGGGCCGCCCGCGACCACGCCGGCGCCGATGAACAACGACGAATGTGCCAGATGGAGCTGCACCGTCATGAACGCGCCCGACGACAGCCCGGACACCGAGCACTGCGTCAGGTCGGCATTCAGCCCCGGGAGGGCGTCAACGCCTGGATCCACGCTCATTCCAGCCACCCTTTGCCTGCGTCACCGGGGTCAGGCGGCGCATTGCTGCACCGCCGCATCGGTTGCAGCGTACGCCGCTCGCCGGCGCTTGTCGACTGGATTTTTTGCCGCGCGCGTCCTCGGTTTTGAGCTTGACTCGATGCTGGCTGTTCCAGGGACTTGCGGACGGCCGCTCTTGCCTCGCAGGCCTAGCGCAAGTCCACGTCGCCCTCGTCGTCCTTCGGCACGAACACCATGCGCGTCTTCACGCTGAAGTCCATCAGGCCCGCGTAGCGGCCCCAGGCGATCATGGTCTCGAACGTCTTCTCCGGGTTGTCGTACGGCAGCGCGCTCGCGATGTCCTGGATGATGCGGTCGGCGTCGATCTCTTCATACTCGCCCAGCAGCGCGATGATGATGTGGAAGATGCGCAGCTTGAAGACCTGCTCGGCGAAGATCTTGCGTCGGCCTTCGCGGTCGGCGGCGACGAACTGGCGGCCCAGTGCGGTGAGTTCCACGTCGTGCTTGGGCGTATCGACCAGGTCGAGGATCTCGGCAGCCTTGACGATGGAGATCGTCTCGCCGAACTCCTTGCCGATCTCGTCGGAGATCTCGTAGATGTTGCTCGGTTCCGAGGCGCCGCTGAGGATCTCCAGCAGGCCCAGGATCTGCGCCACGGGCACGAACGGGATCGACTCCATGCGCGAGCGCGCCCGCGAGACCGGCTGGCCCGCGGCCGGCGGGGCCTCGGGCGGCAGGTCGGGCAGGGTCATCGTCGTGATCGACTCGTGGATGATGCCGACCAGGCGCTGGAACTCCGGGCTCTTGGGATCGCGCGGATACGGCAGGGGGTTCTCCAGCACCAGGCCGAGCCGCCCCGGGCGCGGGAAGACCACGACGACGCGCGTGGCCATCTCCACGGCCTCCTCGATGTTGTGCGTCACCATGAAGATCGAGCTGAGCCCGTCTTCCTTGGAGCGCCACAGGCTGATCAACTCCTGGCGCAGGTTCTCGGCGGTGAGCACGTCGAGCGCGCTGAACGCCTCGTCGAGGCACAGCAGCTTGGGCTGCGAGACCAGGGCGCGCGCGATGCCCACGCGCTGGCGCATGCCGCCCGACAGCTCGCGCGGATAGGCCGCGTGGTAGTTGCCCAGGCCGATCAGCTCGATGGCGTGGTCGATCGCCGCGGTGCGATCCGCCCGGTTCATCTGCCGCGACATGAGCCCGACGGCGACGTTCTGCTCCACCGTCAGCCACGGGTAGAGCGCGAAGGTCTGGAACACGATGGAGACGTCCGGATTCACGCCGGCCAGCATCTTGCCGTTGGCCAGCGCGCGGCCCGAGGTCGGCTCGACCAGGCCGGTGAGGCAGCGCAGGATCGTCGACTTGCCCGAGCCGGACTGTCCGAGCAGCGCGAGCAGCTCGCCCTGGCGCACGGCCAGGTCGATGTTCTCGAGCACCTTCAGCTCGTGGCCGCCCGCCGTCTTGTACGACTTGGTGACGGCGCAGAGTTCGGCGACGGCGGGGGCGGCGTTGAGGTCGGGGGCAGTGGTCATGGTCAGTCCAGGCGGAAGCGACGCTCGGCGAACGCGTACAGGCGGCGCCAGATGAACTTGTTCATCAGCACGACGAACAGCGACATCACCGCGATGCTCGCGATGATGAGGGGCGTCTCGCCGGTCTTGGTGACCTCGGCGATGTAGGCGCCGAGGCCGTCGGCCTTCAGCGTCGTGCTGCCGAAGCTGGCGAGTTCCGCCACGATGCTGGCGTTCCAGGCGCCGCCGGCCGCCGTGCAGGCCCCGGTGACCCAGAACGGAAAGATCGCGGGCAGGATCAGCGTGCGCCACAGGTTCCACTTGCGCAGGCCGTAGACCGTGGCGGCCTCCTTCAGGTCGTTCGGGATCGCCATCGCGCCCGCGACCACGTTGAACAGGATGTACCACTGCGTGCCCATCGCGATCAGCAGGATGCTGCCCCAGTTGATCGAGACGTTGAAGGCGACGAACCAGCCCACGACCAGCGGGAAGGTCATGTTCACCGGGAACGAGGCACCGATCTGCGCGAGAGGCTGCGCGAAGCGCGCCACGCGCGGCTGGAAGCCGATCCAGACGCCGACGGGTGTCCAGACCAGGGTCGCGATCACCGTCATCGCGATGACGCGGAGCATGGTCAGGAAGCCGAGCCACGCGATGTGCCCGAACAGGCGCCAGGAGAGGGCACTGCGCAGTTCCTCGGCGGCGAGGACGATGCCGGTGAGGACTTCGTACGCGAGCCAGAGCAGCAACACGCTGACCATCGCGCGCCAGACGTAGTCGCCGCGCACCACCTTCAACGGCGCGAGGCGCCGCGCCTGCCTGCGCCCGATCCGCGTGGTGCGCTCCATCAGCGGCCGCACGACGTGCTCGCCCAGCCACGTGAAGACGTACGCGCCGCGCAGCAGGTCGTAGACCCACGAGGTCGCCGGCGTCTGCGACTCGGTCAGCTCGATCTTGAACTTGTCCGCCCAGGCCAGCAGCGGCCGCCAGACCAGCTGGTCGCTCACGAGGATCAGCACGATCATCGCGACGACGGCCCACAGCGACGCGGTGTTGTCGCCGCGCTCGATGGCCTGCGCCATGTACGAGCCCAGGCCCGGCAGCTTGATGTCGCGGTTCATCACGGTGATGGCCTCGCTCTGCGCGACGAAGAACCAGCCGCCGCCGAACGACATCATCGAGTTCCAGATCAGGCTGTGCGCCGACGCCGGCAGCTCCAGCGTGGTGAAGCGCTGCCAGCGTGTCATGCCATAGGTCGTGGCGGCTTCCTGCATGTCGGTCGGGATTGTGACCATCGAGTGGTAGAACCCGAAGGCCATGTTCCAGACCTGGCCCGTGAAGATCGCGAAGATCGCCGCGCATTCGACGCCCATCAGGCTGCCGGGAAACAAGGCCATGAAGGCGGTGACGGTCGCGGACAGGAAGCCGAGCACCGGCACGGACTGCAGCACGTCGAGCGCCGGCAGGATCAGCAGGCGGGCGCGCGCGTTCTTCGCGGCCAGGTAGCCGGTGCCGATCGCGAAGACGAGCGAGAACGCGAACGCGATCCACATCCGCAGCAGCGTGCGGCCCGCGTAGTACGGGATCTGCCAGACGCTGGGGTCGATCGCGGGCTGCGCGGACGCATCGAAGTGAACCAGCATGCCCTTGCCGAAGTGCAGGGCGCTCCAGAACACCGTGAGCAGCGCCAGCATCACGACGCCGTCCACCCACGTGAAGCCACGACGGGTTTCGCCGACCTGGAGTTGCGGGGCGGTGCTGCTCTTCATGGCGCCCACGCTAACAGACCGGACAGGCTGCGCCCGTCATGAAGACGCAAGGTTCGCGTCCTGCGCGATCTCGCGAAATGACGCGCCATCTTCCACGCAGAAGCCAACTGGGCGCAGCCGCTTTATGCACTCTTTATGGGCGCCATCGGCAATTTGACCCATTCTTTACGCACCCCGGAATAGAGTTTCCGTCTGACATCAGCCACGCCAGATCCTGATCGGACGGCGGGTGAGTGGCCTCGACATTTCCACCGAAAGACGAGGCCTGTGCGCATCGCTTCGGCAGGACCGGAGCATTGAAAGAGGGTTTGGATATGGCTTCAAACATGAAGTCGAAGTTGTCGGTGTCCCGGGCTTTGACGCGTTGCTGCGTGCTGGGATCGTTTCTCGTTTTGTCTGCGCCGTCCTGGGCCGCGCGAGATGCCGGGCAAATGATCGCGCAGGACAAGGCCAACAAGGAGGTCATCGCGCGACGGCAGGCGGCGCTGGACGAAGCGGCGAGCGCGCCCAAGGCGGCGAACGAAGTGCTCCCGCTCGACCACGGCCCGCGTGCCACCACCACGCCGTGGCTCAACGCGCAGCGAAGGCTGCACGAACAAGACGCGGCCGCGAGCGCGGCCGCCGTCGACGCCATGGCCACGCCCGCCGCCGCAAGCGCGAAGTAGAAGACCGCCACAGGTCGTCAAGAACGAGAACTGAACCTCATGAAAAAAGCATCCACCACATCACTGCAAGCCGCCTTCGAGAGACTGCCGCGGCTCGCCATGGCGACGGCCGTCGGGACCATCGTCGCGGCGACGCACGCCCATGCAGCGGACCCCATCGACGCGAAGCCGGCGCCCGCCGCCGGCTGCGACCCGTACAAGAACTACGAATGCCTGGACCCGTATCTCGGCGACGGCTTCTGGGATCGCCTCGCCAACTACTATTCGCTGGAATGGGGCCAGGGCGCCGCGCCGTCCGACCCCAAGGCGCCGCCCGCGCGCCGCGACTATTTCCCCGCCGCCGCGCAGTCGACGCCGCCGATGCCGTTCACGGAATGGCCGTACGGCGGCACGACGTCGCTGGGCGTCACGCGCGCCGCATCGGTCGACAGTCCGCTGATGGTCGCCCTGGCCGACACGTCGCTCGGCAAGTGGATGGGGGACAACAACCTCCAGGTCTACGGCTGGGTCAACGCCGGCGCCAATCTCAGCACCAACAAGACCAAGCCGGGCGGCAATGCGCCCGCCGCTTACGACTACACGCCGAACACCGCGCAGTTGGACCAGGTCGTCCTCTATCTTGAGCGCCTGCCCGATACCGTGCAGAAGGATCATGTCGACTGGGGCATGCGAATCTCTGCCTTGTACGGCGCCGACTATCGCTACACGACCGCGTATGGCCTGCTGAGCAACCAGCTGCTGCGCGACAACAAGGCCAACGGCGTCGACTTCCCGATGCTGTACGGCGAGGTGTTCTTCCCGCAGGTCGCCGAAGGCCTCATGCTGCGTGCCGGCCGCTTCATCTCGGTGCCCGACATCGAGGCGCAGCTCGCGCCGAACAACTACATGTACAGCCACTCCATGTCGTATTCGTTCGACAACTACACGAACACGGGCTTGCTGGCATCGCTCGCCGTGACGAAGAACTGGACGGCGCAGCTGGGGGTCGTGGCAGGCACGGAGTCGACCCTGGGCCATCTCGGCAAGCATGAGGACAACCCGTATCCGAACGTGCCGGGCTCCGTCTCCGGCCAGCCGGGCTACAACCCGCTCTATCCGGGCGACACGTTCAAGGCCGATCCGGGCGCGATGCCTTCGCTCACGGCGTGCGGCCGCTACGACGCCGACGACGGCAGGACCGACGTGAACGTCTGCGCCGACGGCATCAACAAGGGCACGTACGGCTACAACAACCTGCAGTGGTACGGCCTGACGTTCTATCACTCGTTCAATGACAAGTGGCACGTCTCGGCCGAGGCCTACCATCTGTTCCAGAAGAAGGTGCCGAACGCCCTCAACAGCGACGTCCAGACGATCTACGCGAACGGCGGCGCTCCCTTCTCGTCGAGGTTCATGCCGTACAACGCGCCCGACCTCGCCCAATGCAGCAACAGCGCCGAGCTGACCTGCACGGCGGGCGCGACCGGCGTCGTGGCCTACCTGAACTACTCGCCCGACGCGCTGAACAACTTCTCGATCCGACCGGAGTTCTACCGCGATCCGCAAGGCCAGCGCACGGGCACCCCTGCGACCTACAAGAACCTGGCGCTCGGCTGGCAGCACTGGTTCTCGCCCCAGATCGAGATCCGCCCCGAGATCGCCTACTACCACTCGAGCGCACTCTCGTTCAACGGCAGCGCGAACGAGGGCGTCGCCCCCGACCGTCGCACCGAGACCGTCATCTCCGGCGACGTGATCTTCCACTTCTGAGCGTGCGCGATGCCGCTTCCCGGGCGACCGGGAAGCCATCGCAGCCAAGCGAATGGAGCCAGAGATGTCCTCAAGATCCGAGTTTCTGAAACGCGTGTCGGACATGCCCGTCACCGGCGAGGACGATCCCCATCTTGCCCGCTGGCTGCAACCGGAGAAGATCCTGTCCGGCGTCGACGCGAAGGACGCCGCTGGACTGTTCGACATCGCCGCGCGGGAGATCGCGCGGATCCACGGCGTCGATCCCGGCCCCGTGCTCAGGGCGCTCACTCGTCGCGAGCAGGCGGAGTCGACGGCGCTCGGCAATCGATTCGCCATACCCCACGCCCGTATCGCCGGAATCGACGAGCCGGTCACGCTGCTGATCCGGCTCTCGGAGGGAATCGACTTCCAGGCGCCGGACCGTGCCGCGGTCGACCTGTTTCTCTTCATCATGGTTCCACTCGGCGATCAGCACGCCCATCTCCAGCTGCTGGCCGCGATGGCGCAGTTGTTCTCCGATTCAGGGTTCCGGTCGAGGTTGGACGCGGCTTCGAACGCCGAAGCGATGGCGCAGACCCTGAAGATCGGTATCGCCCGCTTCGAGAACTGACCGAAGGTCTCCATGCAATTGAGCACGTTCATCGTCGCCGGCCTCGACGCGATCGTCGAGCAGTGGCAGGCGTTCGGACGGGCGGCCGCTGCGTCGCTGAGCAGATCGGAGGCCGCCGAACTTCGCGACTGCCTCAAAGGCGTCCTGCTGGCCATCGCGAGGGACATGGAGCGCGACGACGCCGGCGCGCTGCGTCAGGCCAGGGCGACCGCCGACAGTCTCCCGTCGATCAGGCACGGCCGGCTGCGGCAGCAATATGGAATCGGCGTGGGGCAGCTCGTCGAGGAGTTCGGCTCGCTGCGAGCGGCCGTTCTCGCGCGCTGGTATTTCTCGGGGGCGCAAAAGGACAGCGGATCCGTGCTGCATCAAGGCCTGCGGTTCAACCAGGCCGTCGATGTGGCCTTGCGCGACTCCGTCGAGGGCTTCGCTCAGGCGCTCACCGCGACACGCGACGCCTACCTCTTCACGCTGGCGCAGGATCTGCGCAACCCTTTGGCGGCGATCCACGTCGCGAGTGGCGTGCTTGCGCGCCCCGACTTCGGTCCGGAGACCCGTCGAAACTCGGCCCGGCGCGTCAGGGCCGCGCTGACGCAGATGGACGGGTTGATCTCCGATCTTCTGGAGTACACCCGCCGGCGGTCGGCGCCGGGCATCCCGGTCGACCAGTCCTCCAGCGACTTGAAGCATGTCTGCGAAGCCGCGATCGAGAGCGTCAGGACGAGCCACCCCGCGAGAACCTTCCACCTCGCGATGTCGGGCGATCTTGCCCTGTGTGCGGATGCCACGCGCGTTCAGCAGGCACTGTCGAATCTCCTGCACAACGCCATCCAGCACGGCGACGGGCAGTCCGTGATCAGGCTCGATGCGGACGCGGACGAGGCGGGCGTGAGCCTGAGCGTCTGGAATGCGGGCCGTGCCATTCCCGAGGCCTCGCTGGAGGCGATCTTCGAGCCCTGGGTTCGGGTTCCGAGCGGAGCCTCCGCCGCGCCCGGTCGCATTCCGGCGAGCCTGGGCCTGGGCCTGTTCATCGCACGCGAGATCGTGGTCGCACACGGAGGCAGCATCGCAGCGACTTCGGACGCGGATGCGGGCACGCGTTTCACGATCCGGCTTCCCCGGCCTCGGGCGAGCTCGATGGCCGTCCCGGGTTCCGCGCCGGCCGAGGCGAGACAGGTATCCCGGCACGCCCACTGATGGACGTTGACGGATTCTTTGCGCGCGCAGCAGAGATCCATACACCAACTTTAGCCGCGCCCTGCTTCAATCAAGTGATCGAGGACGACCTTTCCGCCACGTGGTTCACGCATGAAGAATTTCGCGATCCGCCGCTTCAATTCCACCGACTCCATCGAGGAAGTCACCGAGATCCTGCACAGGGCCTTTGCGCCGATGGCCAGGCTCGGAGCGAACTGCCAGTGCGTCCATCAGTCGTCGTCGACGACGCGTGAGCGGATGGCGCGCGGCGATTGCCTCGTCGCCGTGGCCGACCGCAGGGTCGTCGGGACGTTGACGATGGAGACCTGCGATCCCTCTTCATCGATCGCGCACTACCGAAAACCGAATGTGGCCAGCCTGCATCAGTTCGCCGTCGATCCTGCGTACCAGGGCGGCGGCGTCGGGCGATCCATGCTGAAGGTCGCGTCCATGTGGGCGCGCATGCGCCAGTTCGGCGAGATCGCGCTCGACACGCCGGCACTCGCGCTCGACGTGTGTGCGTTCTATGCGCACCAGGGCTTTCGGCTGGTCCAAGTCGCGCGACTGGCGGGTCGCGACTATGAAAGCGTGATCCTGAGCCGGCCGATATTGCTCGAGCCGCGAGCGCAGGCCGGCGTCATCCGGCGAGCGACGGAACTTGCCGCGCTCGTCCGCGGCGCCGACGACCGGGCGACGCGCCGGTTGCACTGAGTCGACCGCTGCCGCGCGCGGGCGCCGGGCCGTGCGGCGCCGGCAGGACGTGCGCCGCGCGATGCCATCCGTCGCGTCGATCCACCCGGCCTCTTTTATGCGCTTTTTACGGCCCGCGCCCATCTCTATGCACCGTTTTTCCAGCGATTTTTCTATTCTCTCGACAGTCAAGTTCCGTTTGGATTTGGAGGATGTATGGACGCAGTATTCATCGGCTTGTCGGTCGCGCTCGTTGCGCTGCTGATCGGCCTCGTCAAGGTGTGCGACGTATTGGGAGATCGGTCATGAGCGCGCTCTATTGGTTGAGCGGTGCCGTCTCGATCGGCCTGTTCGTCTATCTCGTCTATGCCCTGTTGAAGGCCGAGGAGTTCTGATGACCTCGCAAGCCTGGATCCAACTCGTCGTCTACATGGCCTTGCTGGTCGGCCTCGGCTGGCCGCTCGGCAAGTGGATGGCGGCGGTCGCCGAAGGCCGCTTCCCGCGCTGGATGTCGCCGTTCGTCAAGATCGAGAACGCGCTTTACCGCCTGGCCGGCGTCGACCCCGCGTCGTCGACCGGCTGGAAGACCTATGCGATCGCGCTGATCGTGTTCAACGTCATCGGCCTCGTGGTCGTCTACGCCCTGCAGCGCCTGCAGGGCATGCTGCCGTTGAACCCGCAGGCGATGGCCGCGGTCAGTCCCGATTCGTCGTTCAACACGGCCGTCAGCTTCATCACCAACACGAACTGGCAGGGCTACGGCGGCGAGTCGACGATGAGCTACCTGACGCAGACGCTGGCGCTCGCGGTGCAGATGTTCCTGTCCGCCGCGACGGGCATGGCCGTGGTCATCGCGCTCATCCGCGGCTTCGTGGCGCGCGGCCCCGGCAAGGTCAAGGGCGGCGGCGGCGTCGGCAACTTCTGGGTCGACATGACCCGCATGACGCTCTACGTGCTGCTGCCGCTCTCGGTGGTCTTCGCCGTGTTCCTCACGAGCCAGGGCGTCATCCAGAACTTCGATGCCTACAAGGATGCGACGACGCTGGAGGTCAACGCGTACCAGAACCCGAAGAACGGCCCGGACGGCCAACCGCTCAAGGATGCCAAGGGCAACCCGGTGATGGAGGACGCCAAAGCGACGACGCAGTCGTTGCCGATGGGCCCGGCCGCCTCGCTGATCGCGATCAAGCAACTCGGCACCAACGGTGGCGGCTTCTTCAACGTGAACTCCGCGCATCCTTATGAAGATCCGACGCCGCTCGCGAACTTCCTCGAGCTGCTCGCGATCCTGCTGATCCCGGCCGCGCTGTGCTTCACGTTCGGCGCGATGGTCAAGGACAAGCGCCAGGGCCTGGCCGTGTTCGCGGCGATGACCGTCATCTTCCTCGCGGCGGTCTTCACGATCACGCCGCTCGAGCAGGACGGCAATCCGCGCTTCGCGGCGCTGGGCATCGACCAGGCGCAGAGCGCGACGCAGTCGGGCGGCAACATGGAAGGCAAGGAGACGCGCTTCGGCATCGCCTCGTCGACGCTGTGGGCGGTCGCGACGACCTCGGCCTCGAACGGCTCGGTCAACTCGATGCACGACTCCTACACGCCGCTCGCCGGCGGCATCCCGATGCTGATGATCCAGCTGGGCGAGGTCGTCTACGGCGGCGTCGGCTCGGGGCTGTACGGCATGCTGATCTACGCCATCCTGGCCGTCTTCATCGCCGGCCTGATGATCGGCCGCACGCCCGAGTACCTCGGCAAGAAGATCGAACCGTTCGAGATGAAGATGACGGCGATCGCGATCCTCGTCACGCCCTTGCTCGTGCTGGTGGGCACCGCCATCGCGGTGACGAGTCCGCTGGGCGTGGCGGGCGTCGCCAACCCGGGCGTGCACGGCTTCTCGGAAATCCTCTACGCGTTGAGCTCGGCCGGCAACAACAACGGCAGCGCTTTCGCGGGCCTGTCGGCGAACACGCCGTTCTGGAACACGCTGCTGGGCATCGTGATGTTCTTCGGGCGCTACGCCATCATCGTTCCGGTCCTCGCGATCGCGGGCAGCCTGGCGGCCAAGAAGAGCATCCCCGCGACCGCCGGCACGCTGCCGACGCACGGCACGCTGTTCGTGATCCTGCTGATCGGCTCGGTGGTGCTGGTCGGTCTCCTGAACTACGTGCCGGCGCTCGCGCTCGGCCCGGTGGTCGAGCAGCTGACGCTCTCCTCGCCGCGCTGAACGACATCGAAAGCACTCCATGAGCAACGACAAATCTCTTTCCCTGTTCGACCCGGCGTTGATCCGGCCCGCCGTGCTCGCCGCGTTCAGCAAGCTCGATCCGCGCGTGCAATGGCGCAACCCCGTGATGTTCGTCGTCTTCATCGGCAGCATCATCACGACCGGCCTGTGGGTCCAGGCGCTGCGCGGCTTCGGCGAGGCCGCCCCGGGCTTCATCCTGGCAGTCGCCCTGTGGCTGTGGTTCACGGTGCTCTTCGCCAACTTCGCCGAGGCGCTCGCCGAAGGCCGCAGCAAGGCGCAGGCGGCGTCGCTGCGCGGCATGAAGAAGAAGACCATCGCCAAGAAACTGAAGGAGCCGCGGCACGGCGCGACGTGGATCCCGGCCCAGGCCGAGGAGCTGCGCAAGGGCGACGTCGTGTTGGTCGAGACGGGCGACGTGATTCCGCTGGACGGCGAAGTCATCGAGGGCGTCGCGTCCGTCGACGAGAGCGCCATCACCGGCGAATCGGCGCCGGTCATCCGCGAATCCGGCGGCGACTTCTCGTCCGTCACCGGCGGGACGCGCGTGCTGTCCGACTGGCTCGTCGTGCGCATCACGGTCAATCCCGGCGAGTCGTTCCTGGACCGCATGATCTCGATGGTCGAGGGCGCGAAGCGCCAGAAGACGCCCAACGAGATCGCGCTGAACATCCTGCTGGTCGCGCTGACGCTGGTGTTCCTGATCGTGGTCGTGACGCTGCTGCCGATGTCCATCTTCAGCGTCTCCGCGGCCGGTGCGGGAACGCCCGTGACCGTGACGGCGCTGATCGCGCTGCTGGTCTGCCTGATCCCCACGACCATCGGCGCCCTGCTGTCGGCCATCGGTGTCGCCGGCATGAGCCGCATGATGCAGGCCAACGTGATTGCGACGTCGGGCCGCGCGGTCGAGGCCGCGGGCGACGTCGACGTGCTGCTGCTGGACAAGACCGGCACCATCACGCTGGGCAATCGCCAGGCGAGCGGCTTCCACCCGGCGCGCGGACAGAGCGAACAGGTGCTCGCCGATGTCGCCCAGCTCGCCTCGCTGGCCGACGAGACGCCCGAAGGGCGCAGCATCGTCGTGCTCGCCAAGCAGAAGTTCAACCTGCGCGAGCGCGAGATGGCGGGCCTCGGCGCCACCTTCGTTCCGTTCACCGCGCAGACGCGCATGAGCGGGGTCGACATGCAGGCCGAGGGCGTCAAGCGCGTCATCCGCAAGGGCTCCGGCGAGGCGATCCGCAAGCACATCGAGGCGCTCGGCGGCCATTGGGCGACCGAGATGCAGACCATCGTCGACGACGTCGCGCGCCGCGGCAGCACGCCGCTGGTCGTGGCCGACGGCTCCAAGGCGATCGGCGTCGTGGAGCTCAAGGACATCGTCAAGGGCGGCATCAAGGATCGCTTCGCCCAGCTGCGCCGCATGGGCATCAAGACCGTGATGATCACCGGCGACAACAAGCTGACGGCCGCGGCGATCGCCGCGGAGGCCGGCGTCGACGACTTCCTCGCCGAAGCCACGCCGGAAGAGAAGCTGCGCATGATCCGCGACTTCCAGTCGGAAGGGCGCCTGGTCGCGATGACGGGCGACGGCACCAACGATGCGCCGGCGCTGGCCCAGGCCGACGTCGCCGTGGCGATGAACTCCGGCACGCAGGCGGCCAAGGAGGCGGGCAACATGGTCGATCTCGATTCGAATCCGACCAAGCTGCTCGAGATCGTCGAGATCGGCAAGCAGTTGTTGATGACGCGCGGCTCGCTGACCACGTTCTCGATCGCCAACGACGTCGCGAAATATTTCGCGATCATCCCGGCCATGTTCATCACGACGTTCCCGCAGCTCGCGGCCCTGAACGTGATGCGGCTCGCGAGCCCGCAGTCGGCCATCCTGTCGGCCGTGGTCTTCAACGCGATCATCATCATCTTCCTGATCCCACTGGCGCTGAAGGGCGTGCGCTACCGCGCGATCGGCGCCGCCGCGCTGCTGCGCCGCAACGTGCTGATCTATGGCCTCGGCGGCCTGATCGTGCCGTTCATCGGCATCAAGCTGATCGACCTGCTGCTCGTGGCGATCCATCTCGTCTGAGCCGGCGAGCCGCCACATCACATCAAGAGGTTTTCATGAACTCCGTCTTTCGACCCGCGCTCGTCCTGTTCGGCGCGCTCACTCTCGTCACCGGCGTCGCCTACCCGCTCGTCGTGACGGGCATCGCGAAGGTGGCCTTTGCAGACCAGGCCGCGGGCAGCCTGGTCGTCCGCGACGGCAAGGTCGTCGGCTCGACCCTGATCGGCCAGACCTTCACCGACCCGAAGAACTTCTGGGGCCGCCCGTCGGCCACCAGCCCGATGTCCACGAACTCCGGCAGCTCGAGCGGCTCCAACCTGGGGCCGACCAACCCGGCGCTGGTCGATGCCATCAAGGGGCGCATCGCGGCGCTGCATGCCGCCGATCCGCACAACACGCTGCCCGTGCCGGTGGATCTCGTCACCGCGTCGGCCAGCGGGCTCGACCCGGAGATCAGCGTCGCCGCCGCGCAGTACCAGGTGATGCGGATCGCGAACGCGCGGGGGCTGCCCGCTGCCAAGGTCTCTGCGCTGATCGATACCCAGTCGCAGGGACTTGTCCTCGGCTTCCTCGGCGAGCCCCGGGTCAACGTGCTCGCGTTGAACCTCGCGCTCGGCAAGATGCATTCCTGAAGAGCACGGCACGCACGTGGCCAGCGACGACAACAGACCCGACCCCGACGATCTCCTCGCGCAGATCCGCGAGAGCGAGGACCGCGCGGCGCGCGGCAAGCTGCGCATCTATTTCGGATCGTCCGCGGGCGTCGGCAAGACCTACGCCATGCTGCTGGCCGCGCGCATGCAGAAGGCGACGGGCGTCGACGTGGTGGCCGGCGTCATCGAGACGCACGGGCGCGTCGAGACCGGCGCCCAGATCGGAGACCTCGAGCTGTTGCCGCAGGCCGACGTGCAGTACCGCGACAGGACGCTCAAGGAGTTCGACCTCGACGGCGCCCTCGCGCGCAGGCCCGAGCTCCTGCTCGTCGACGAGCTGGCCCACTCCAACGTCGCCGGCTCGCGCCATGCGAAGCGCTGGCAGGACGTGGAGGAGCTGCTCGACGCCGGCATCAACGTCTATTCGACGCTCAACGTCCAGCACCTGGAGAGCCTGAACGACGTCGTCGGCGGCATCACCGGCATCCGCGTGCAGGAGACCCTGCCCGACACCTTCTTCGACAGCGCGGACGAGGTCGTGCTGGTCGACACGCCCGCCGACGAACTGATCGCGCGGCTGCAGGCCGGCAAGGTCTACCTGCCCGCGCAGGCCGAGCGGGCCGGCCGCAACTTCTTCCGCAAGGGCAACCTGATGGCGCTGCGCGAGCTCGCGCTGCGACGCACCGCGGACCGGGTCGAGGACGACGTGCAGGCCTACCGCGTCGACCGCTCGATCGGCCACGTGTGGAAGACCGAGGCGGGCTTCCTGTGCTGCATCGGCGCGCACGAGAATTCCAACCATGTCGTGCGCAGCGCGGCCCGGCTCGCGCAGCAGCTGGCGATCGGCTGGCACGCCGTGTACGTGGAGACGCCGGCGCTGCAGCGTCTCGAGAGCGCGCAGCGCGAGCGCATCCTGCGCACGGTCAAGCTGGCGGAGGAACTCGGCGCGACCACGGCCGTGCTCTACGCGCAGGAGATCGCGCCGGAGCTCGTCGGCTATGCGCGACAGCACAATCTCTCCAAGCTGCTCATGGGCCACACTCGGGAACAGGCCTGGTGGAAAGGCCCGACGCTGGCGTACAGGCTCACGCAGTTCGCCGCCGATCTCGACCTGATCGAGGTCGGGCGCGGACAGTCCGCGCAGACGCAGCCGGAGCGCCCGAGTCGCACCGAGGGCACCGTCGACGAGCAGGTGGGCGTGCGCGCCGTCCCGTACCTGTGGACCGTCGGCGCCTGCGCCCTGACCACGTTGATCGCGCATCCGCTGCAGCCGTACTTCGCGCTGGCCAACACGGTGATGCTGTTCCTGCTGGCGGTCGTCGGCGTCGCGGTACGTCTTGGTCGGGGGCCGGCCGTGCTGGCGGCCTTCCTGAACGTCGCCGCGTTCGACTACTTCTTCGTGCCGCCGACGCTGTCGTTCTCCATCTCGGACGTCCAGTACCTGTTCACCTTCGCCGTGATGCTGGGCGTGGGCCTCATCATCGGCCAGCTGACCGCGGGCCTGCGCTTCGAGGCGCGCGCCGCGACGCATCGCGAGCGGCGGTCGCGCGCGCTGTTCGAGTTCGCGCGCTCCTTGTCGAGCGTGCTGATGCGCGAGCAGGTCATCGAGGTGACCGAGAAGACCGTCGCGGTCGAGTTCCGCGCCAAGGCCCGGATCTTCGCGCTCGACATGCAGGATCGCCTCGAGGTGCCGATGCCTGGCGCGGACGACGACGGCATCGACCTGGGCACCGCGCAATGGGCCATGAACCACAACGAGGCGGCCGGGCTGGGCACCGATACCCTGGCCGGCAGCGCCTGGCTCTACCTGCCGCTGACGACGCCGATGCGCGCGCGCGGCGTGCTGGCCGTCAAGCCCGAGGACGTGCGCCTGCTGCTCGTGCCCGAGCAGCGCCAGCAGCTCGAGACGTTCGCGGCGTTGCTGGCCGTGGCGCTCGAGCGCGTGCACTACGTCGAAGTGGCGCAGAGCGCGACGGTGCAGATGGAGTCCGAGCGGCTGCGCAACTCGCTGCTGGCGGCGGTGTCGCACGACCTGCGCACGCCGCTCGCGTCCATCTACGGCTCCTCCGAGCTGCTCGTGCAGCAGACCCGCGGCCTGTCGCCGGCGGCGGTCGACCTCGCCCAGGGCATCGCGTCCGGCGCGCGGCGCATGAACGCGATGGTGGCCAACCTGCTGGACATGGCTCGATTGCAGAGCGGCTCCGTGCAGCTGAACCTCCAGTGGCAGCCGCTGGAGGAGGTCGTCGGCAGCGCCCTGCAGGCGGTCGCGGCCATCGTGGCGGGGCACCGGATCGTGACGGCCATCGCGCACGACCTGCCGTTGCTGAACTTCGACGCGGTGCTCATCGAACGCGTCTTCTGCAACCTGCTGGAAAACGCGGCGAAATACACGCCGCCGGGCAGCACGGTGACGATCTCGGCGCGCCTGAGCGGCGACGAGGTGGTCACGACGGTCGCCGACGATGGCCCCGGCCTGCCGCCAGGCCGCGAGGAAGCGCTGTTCGAGAAGTTCGCGCGCGGAGAGCGCGAGTCCGCGACCCCTGGCGTCGGGCTGGGTCTCGCCATCTGTCGTGCCATCGTCGAGGCGCACGGCGGCCGCATCTGGGTCGACGCCGGCAGCGGGGCGCGCGAGCGCCGCGGCGCGCGCTTCCATTTCACCTTGCCCGTCGGCATTCCGCCGGACCCGCCCGCGCCCGAACTCGACTACCAGGGCAACCTCGGAGAAGCGCGGTGAACGAGTCGCCCGTTGCCGTCCTCATCGAGGACGATGTCCAGATCCGACGCTTCGTGCGCTCGGCGCTCGAGCCCGCAGGTTGGCAGGTCTTCGAGGCCGACTCGGTGCGGCAAGGCCTGGTGGAGGCCGGCACGCGTCGTCCCGATCTCGTCATCCTGGATCTCGGCTTGCCCGACGGCACGGGCATCGACTACCTGCGCGACCTGCGGCATTGGTCGAAGGTGCATGTCATCGTGCTGTCCGCGAGATCGCACGAGAACGACAAGATCGCCGCGCTGGACGCCGGCGCCGACGACTACATCACCAAGCCCTTCGGCGCCGGCGAGCTGCTGGCGCGGGTGCGTGTCGCGCAGCGCCGCGCCGCGCAGCTCGGCGGCCAGGTCGACTCCACGTTCCGCTTCGGGGAGGTCGAAGTCGACCTGGCAGCGCGCGTCGTGTCGCGCGCCGGACAGGACGTGCACCTGACCCCGATCGAGTACCGGCTGCTCGCCGTGCTCGTCGCCAATGCGGGACGCGTCATGACCCATCAGGCGCTGCTGAACGAAGTCTGGGGCCCCAACCGTTCCGACAGCGCGCACTACCTGCGGATCTTCATGAGCAACCTGCGCCAGAAGCTCGAGGTCGACCCGTCCCGGCCGCAGCACCTGCGAACCGAGACCGGTGTCGGGTATCGACTCACGGCGGGCCAGTAGTCGACAGGCGGCTAGCCGCCGCCGCGACGAGGGAGATCTTCCGTTTCGTGGCGCTGCGTGCTGCGACGTCGTTGGCGGCGACCCCACGCGTTGACCACCAGGGCATCGATGCTCAGCTTGAGGAACGCCAGCAGGCCGTCCAGCCAGAGCGGGCTGGTCGACCCGGGCTCGGGCATGGCGCCGCCGTACCTTGCGGCGATGACCGCGATCGCCGCGAACAGGAAGCCGTGCTGCCAACTGGTCCACGCGACGATGGCCACGGGTATCGCAAACAGGAGGGTCGACCGCCATGCGCCCCCCGTCTGCACGTTCAGCACGGTGACTGCGAGCAGCCAGAGCAACGCGAAGGCCCCGGCGCGGCGCGGGGCGGTGATTCCTGCCAGGAGAGTGGCGAGCATGCGGAGACGGGCGATGGATGTCGGGGCGGTTTGGCGAGCAGGCTCGTCGGCGGACGCCGCGCGCTCGGCAGACTCCACGGCGTCGTCTCCGTGCTGCCCCGCGGCCCTTTCCATTGGAACGACTTCGGCATAAATAAGTCGCAAAGAAACGGGCCCCCCTCGACAAGATGTCGTCAAGGGCGGATTCGACGTCGCCTTCCCGGCGAGTCCGACGGCGCTCGCATCTCGTGCCTGCCTCGCGCGTGGCGATGCAAGCCATCGAGCTTCACGCCTTCGATTTCCCTGCGCATCTCCGACGCGTTGATCTGCCGGCGCGCGGCGCGCATGATGGTGACCGCGGCCGGACGGCCGCATCACCGCTTCGGCGCAAAGGGGGCACATGAGCGACGACACGACAGTCACCGAAACCCACTCGTACCACGGCTGGCCCATCCGTGTGATCTGCGAGTTCCAGATCACGGAGGGCAAGTTCGCGGCGCGCTCGTTCGTGACCCCGGCCGGCCAGGCGGAGCGCGCGACGCCCGGCGGCGCCTGCGTCGACGCGATGCCGAGCGACGCCAAGGCGCACGCGCTCAAGGCCGCCAGAAAGTACATCGACCGCATGTTGGTCGATTGAGGGCCGCGGCAGGCGGTGCGACATTCGCCGGGCGCCGTTGTTCGTCGTCGAGGTCGGAGTCGCCCCGCCGGGCCCTTCAGCGACGGTCGTGAGCCCGCAAGCGACGCTCGAGTGCCCGCAGCCCGAGCGACAGCGCCAGGGTCAATACGAGATAGATCAGCGCGACCACGTTGTAGGTCTCGAAGAACAGGAATGAACCGCTGGCGAAGACCTTGGCCATCTGCGTGATGTCGCCCACGCCGAGCACGGAGACGAGCGCCGAATCCTTGACCATCGAGACGAAATCGTTGCCCAGCGCGGGCAGGATGGTGCGCACGGCCAGCGGAAGCGTGACGTGCCGGAACACCTGGCGCGGCGTCATGCCCAGACTGAGGGCGGCATCGGTCTGGCCGCGCGCGACGGACTGGAAGCCGGCGCGGAAGACTTCGGCGACGAAGGCGCTGTAGCTCAGCGTCAAGGCGAGGATGGCACGCCACATCAGGCTGAAGTCGCGTGCCTCGAACGGCGGCGGGGAGCCGGCGGGAAGGACGAGCAGGGCGATGGCGTCGGTCAATTTCAGCAGCGCGGGCGCACCGACGAACGCCACGTAGAACAGGAGCACCAGCACCGGGACGCCGCGGATCACCTCGCAATACAGGCGCGCGAGCTGGCGCACGAGCAGCTGCCTGGACTGCAGTCCCAGGGCGAGGACCAGGCCCCAGATCGTCGCCGCCGCGAATGCCACCAGGGACACGAACACCGTGACGCTGATGCCTTCGCTCACCGTCGACAGGATCTGCCGGTAGAGATCGCTGGCAACCGCTTCGACGATCAGCCAGACGACGAATCCGAGGATGGCGACCAGCCACCAGGGAACGATGTTCAGGATAGCCTTGGCGCGGGAAGCTCTCATGAAAGGACCGGTTGGCGACGTGCACGGATTGTCGGCGCAATCGATCTTCTCCTGGCTACCATGGACGGCTCGCAGTCACGTTCTGACCCCATGACCTCAAGACTCCCCTCGATGGGCCTGCGTCTCGAAAGCCTGCCGTGCGCCTTGTTCCTCCTGCTCGCCTGCTGCATCGCCGGTGCGCAGACGCTGCCCGACCTTGGCGGGCGCAAGGTCGTCGCCGTGACGGAGAACGCCTTCCCGCCGCTCAACATGCTCGACCCCAAAACCGACAAGGGCGTCGGCTGGGAGTACGACTGCTTCAACGAGGTGGCCCGTCGGCTCCATCTCGTGGTCGACTGGCGCGTCAGCAGCTGGGACGTCATGATCGAATCGATCCGGACCGGTCAGTTCGACGTCGGCATGGATGGCATCAGCGTGACCGACGAGCGCAGGTCGCAAATCGATTTCTCGGCACCGTACATGCGCTCCAACCTGCTGATGCTGGTTCGGGCGGACGAGGCCAGGTTCCACGATGCCACTTCCTTCCGCGCGAACGGCAGGCTGCTCGCCGGAGCCCAGCCCGGAACCACCAGCTTCTACGCCACGTCGCGCGAGCTGCTGGGCACGCCGTCCACGAGCCCGCGCATCAAGCTGTTCGACACCTTCGGAGCCAGCGTGCAGGCGCTGCGCGCCGGCGACGTCGACGTCGTGCTGTCCGATCCGACCGGCGCGAGTGCGAACATGAGCCGTGCGCCCGGCGCCTTCAAGGTCGTCGGGCCGCCGTTGCCTGGCGAAGACTACGCGTTCATCCTCAGGAAGGGATCGCCGCTGAAGGCGCCCATCGATGCCGCGCTCTCGGCGATGGCCAAGGACGGCACCCTCGAACGGCTGAACAAGAAATGGTTGCCGACGTTGCCGGTCGCGGCCAGGTGATGCGCCGAGCTGGTGCCATGCGTCGCGGTCCGGGCGTTGCGTGCCATGCGGGATGGATGATCTGAACATCGCCAGGCCCAGTGCCGGATAGGGTGCTTTGTTATCTGTCGTCTGATAACAAGGAGTGGCGAAGCCATTTCCCAACTCATCAAGCCACGTAGTTGCCCTATGTATTTGGCATTTCGATTGTTATAGGATGTCTGATATGTTGCCGACCTCACGATCGGCAAAGTCCAGGAATCAACGGAGGCCCGCATGTCGAGCATGTCCACTCCCGTCGTCGCGTCCCTGACCGTCATTCCGGTCGCGGGCCATGACAGCATGTTGCTGAATCTCAGCGGCGCCCACGGGCCGTTCTTCACCCGCAACCTGCTGTTGTTGACCGACTCGGCGGGGCACACCGGAGTCGGCGAAGTGCCCGGCGGCGAGAAGATCCGCCAGACGCTCGAAGATGCCCGGCCACTCGTCGTCGGCCAGGCGATCGGCGCGCACCAGGGGCTTCTCGCCCGCATCCAGCAGCAGTTCGCCGATCGTGATTCCGGCGGGCGGGGCCTGCAGACCTTCGACCTGCGCACCACGATCCACGCCGTCACGGCGATCGAGTCCGCCCTGCTCGACTTGCTGGGGCAGCACCTGGGCGTCCCGGTCGCGGCCCTTCTGGGCGAAGGCCAGCAGCGCGATGCGGTGGAGATGCTGGGCTACCTGTTCTACGTCGGAGACTGCGACAGGACGGACCTGCCGTACGCCCGTGATCCGGCTGCCGTCGACGACTGGCTCCGCTTGCGTCACGAGAAGGCGCTGACGCCCGAGTCCATCGTGCGCCTCGCGCAGGCCGCGCACGAGCGCTATGGCTTCAACGATTTCAAGCTCAAGGGCGGTGTCCTGCGCGCGGAGGAGGAGACCGAAGCCGTCACGGCCTTGCACGAACGCTTCCCGCAGGCGCGCGTCACGCTCGATCCGAACGGGGGCTGGCTGCTGAAGGACGCCATACGCCTGATGCGCGACATGCGAGGCACCGTGGCCTATGCCGAAGATCCGTGCGGGGCCGAGGACGGGTTCTCCGGACGCGAGGTGATGGCCGAATTCCGCCGCGCGACGGGCCTTCCCACGGCGACCAACATGATCGCCACCGACTGGCGCCAGCTGACGCATGCGCTCGCGCTCCAATCCGTCGACATCCCGCTGGCGGATCCGCATTTCTGGACGATGGCCGGCTCGGTGCGGGTCGCGCAGACCTGCCGCGACTGGGGACTGACGTGGGGCTCTCATTCGAACAATCACTTCGACGTGTCGCTCGCGATGTTCACGCATGTCGGTGCCGCCGCGCCCGGCCGCGTCACCGCCATGGACACCCACTGGATCTGGCAGGACGGGCAGCGGCTGACGAAGGACCCTCTGCGGATCGTCGGCGGCCGGGTGCAGGTGCCAAGGAAGCCGGGACTCGGCATCGAGCTCGACATGGGCGAGGTCGAGAAGGCCAACCGCCTCTATCGGGAACATGGACTCGGGTCGCGCGACGACGCGATGGCGATGCAATATCTGATTCCCGGATGGACGTTCCATCCGAAGCGTCCGGCCCTGGATCGCTGATCACGCGCCGACGACTCGCCGAGACCGCTCCTTTCACTCAGGAACTCGCCATGAGAGCAAACCGCTTGCGTTCGATCTGGAAATCCGGCGGGGCCGCCATCAACGGGTGGCTCGCCATCGGCAACAGCTTCTCGGCGGAGACGATGGCGCATCAAGGCTGGGACACGCTCACCATCGACCTGCAGCATGGCATGGTCGACTACCAGGCCATGGTTCCGATGCTCCAGGCCATCTCGACCACGGACACGGTGCCGATCGTGCGCGTTCCGTGGCTCGAGCCAGGCATCCTCATGAAGGCCCTGGACGCCGGCGCCTATGGCGTCATCTGCCCGATGATCAGCACGCGCGAGGAGGCGCAGCGCCTCGTCGCCTACACGCACTACGCGCCGCGCGGCACCCGCAGCTTCGGCCCGGTGCGTGCAGTCCTCTACGGCGGCCCGGATTACCAGGAGCACGCCAACGACGCGATCGTCACGTTCGCGATGATCGAGACGGCGCAGGCGCTGGACAACCTCGACCAGATCATGTCGGTCGAGGGCCTTGACGCGATCTACATCGGCCCGTCCGATCTCTCGCTGGCGCTCGGATGCCGACCCGTCTTCGACGATGTCGATCCCAAGGCGGCGGAGGCCATCGACCACGTGCTCGAGCGGGCGAGGGCGCATGGCCTGGTCGCGGGCATCCACAACGGCAGTACCGACACGGCCTTGCAGCGCATCCAGAAGGGCTTCCAGTTCGTGACGGTCGGATCCGACGCGCGCCTGATGGCCGCGGGGGCGCAAGAAGTCGTCGCGGCCATGCGCGCCGGGCAGCCGCCCGGACCTGCCGGCGCCTATTGACGCGCGCCGACGAAATCTCAACCAAGGACACCAGCATGAACATCGGATTCATCGGGCTCGGGATCATGGGCGCGCCGATGGCGCTGCACCTCGTCGATGCCGGCCACCAGCTGTTCGTGAACACGGCGGGCAAGATCCCCGAAGGCGTTGCGGCAACGACGGCGATCCCGTGCGCCAACGCACGCGAAGTTGCCCGGCAAGCCGACGTCGTCTTCCTGATGGTTCCGGACACGCCGGACGTCGAGAGCGTGCTGTTCGGTGCGTCGGGCGTCGCCAGCGGCCTGGACGCCGTCGGCCCGCGCAAGATCGTCGTCGACATGAGTTCGATCTCGCCCATCGCCACCAAGGCCTTCGCGAAGAAGATCAACGCGCTGGGTGCCGACTACATCGATGCACCCGTGTCCGGCGGCGAAGTCGGCGCCAAGGCGGCGTCGCTCACGATCATGTGCGGCGGCGAGGAGGCGGTGTTCGAGCGCGTCAGGCCCTTGCTCGAGAAGATGGGCAGGAACATCACGCTCGTCGGCGGCAACGGCGACGGGCAGACCACCAAGGTCGCCAACCAGATCATCGTCGCGCTGAACATCGCGGCGGTGGGCGAGGCCCTCTTGTTCGCGTCCAAGGCCGGTGCCGATCCCACGCGCGTGCGCCAGGCGCTCATGGGCGGGTTCGCAGCGAGCCGCATCCTCGAAGTGCACGGCGAACGAATGGTCAAGCGAACCTTCGAGCCTGGCTTCCGCATCCGCCTGCACCAGAAGGACCTCGGGCTCGCGCTGCAAGGCGCCCGCGAACTGGGCGTCGCGCTACCCCAGACCGCGGGCGCCGCGCAGCTGATGCAGGTCTGCGCGGCCAACGGCATGGCGGAGCTGGATCACTCGGCGCTCGTCAGGGCGCTCGAGCTGATGGCGGACCATGAGGTCGCCAAGGCCTGAGAACCTGTGAACGAACCCGCCACGCCCGCTCGTCCCGTCAAAACACGCCCGCTCTGCGTTGCAAATGCTCGCCGTAGCCCGAGCTACGTCTGCGCTTTGCGCCTTGATCGGACGCGTTTTGACGGGCCGCTCGGTCGCGTCGGATTCATTCACAGGTTCTGAGCGCTGACATTGGCGTGGCGCGTCGCTTCCGAACCGACCGCCACCACCGCCGTGAATCGGCGCTCAGAAGCGGAGCAATCCGCCTGCTTGCACGCCGGTGATCCTGCGACCGGTCAGGTTCGTGCCGGAGAAGTTCTTGGTCAACCCCGCCGAGCCGGCGAGACCGAACGCACCGGTCGAGTTGTTGTCCATCTCGTCGACCAGGCTGTACAGCGTCAGGTTGGAGAACGCCTGCCAGTAGCCGCCCACCGACCAGCCCGTGGCGCTTCCGCTCGAGTTCTCGGCGTCCTTGATCTTGCCGTACAGGCCGCCCAGGCGCAGTGTCGAGGTGAGGCGGTAGTCGGCCGACAGCTGGTAGATGTCGTAGCCCGTGTTGACCGTGGCGTTGGTGCCGCTCACCACCGAGGGAATGTTGCCGATCTCGTTGCCGCCCGTGTTGTTCAACGCGCCGCCGGCGTTGTTCGAATGGACGTACACGGCGTAGATGGTGCCCAGGCCGTAATCGTAGTTCGCCCACGCGCTGTGGTAGTAGACCTCCTTGCCGTGGACCGCGCCGTCCGGCGCCTTGGCGATCAGGCCCGAATAGGCGATCCGGATCGGGCCGGTGACGTAGTCGGCACGCAGTTGCATCACGCCCTGGTTGAACGTGCTCGTGTTCTGCTGGCCGCCGCCGCCGATCGCGTAGTGCGCCACCACCTGGACGCCGGCGATGCGCGGCGAGAGGTAGGCGAAGTCGCCGTCATAGCGGGACGGCACGCCGAACGAGTTCACCACCGACCCCAGGTTGCGCTCGGTGTAGTCGATGTAGTTCCCGGTGGCCTGGATGTCGGTGTTCTGGCGGCCGACGCGGACCTCGCCATAGGGGCTCGTCATGCCGGCCCAGGCCTGGCGGTCGAAGAAGCGGCCGCTGGTGGTCAGGCCGGTCGCGGTGGCGTTGGGCTGGTCGCCCAGCGCGCCGTTGGTCGCGTTGAAGCCGGTCTCCAGCGTGAACGCGCCGCCGTAGCCGGAGCCGAAGTCCTTGGTGCCGGTGAAGCCCAGACGGCTGCGCAGGATCGCGCCGTCCTGCAGCGCGTTGATCTTCGCGCCGCTGCTGCTGCGCATGTGGTTGAGGTATTCGTCGAAGTCGCCGTAGACCATGAAGCTGCCGCCGGCGGTCTTGACCTGCAGCAGGCGCGGCACGGGCACGAGGGCCGATGCGTTGCCGATGTCCGTCGCGGCCGGGATGACCGGTGGCGGATTGACCACTACGGCCGGGGCCGCCGCTGCCGCAGCGGCCGCCTTCTGCTCGTCCGCAGCCCGCTGCGCCTGGAGTTCCGCGACCTGCGCCTGCAGCTTCTGCAGCGCGGCCTGGAGGTCGGCGAGCTGGTCTGCGCGCGCGCTGCCTGCCGCGGCAAGCAGGCCTGCCGAAACGAGTGCGGCCGCGAGCGAGTTCAAGCGAAATAGAACGGTTCTGGGGATCATCGAATGTCTCCTTGGTAGTGGTTGTGACGTCGAACGCGGATGAATCGGGCGGAATCGCCCCGCGCGGCCGCTTGGCCTCGCTCTCTGGCAAATCGTTCGTCTATTGCGGGCCGAGCGTGGCGACCAGCGCGCGCAACTGCTCGAACTCGTCGGGTTGGAGATCGGACAACGGCGGTCGCACCGGGCCGGCGGAGTGGCCGACGATCGTGGCCCCGGCCTTCACGATCGAGACCGCATAGCCCTCGCCGCGATTGCGCAGCGCGATGTACGGCAGGAAGAAGTCGCGGATCAGGCGGTCGCAGGTGGCCGAGTCGCCGGCGGCGTGGGCCGTGTAGAAGTCCATCGCCATGCGCGGCGCGAAGTTGAAGACCGCGGACGAATAGACCGGGCAGCCCATCGCCTTGTACGCACCGGCGAACACCTCGGCGGTGGGTAGTCCGCCCAGGTAGGCGAAGCGGTCGCCGAGCGTCTGGCGGACGGCGACGAACTTCTCGATGTCGCCCACGCCGTCCTTGAAGCCGATCAGGTTGGGGCAGCGCGTCGCGAGCATCTGCAGGCTCGCGGGCGTCAGGCGGCAGGCGCCGCGGTTGTAGACGATCACGCCGATCCGCACGCTGCGGCACACCGCCTCGACGTGGGCCACGAGGCCGGCCTGGCTGGCCTCGGTGAGGTAGTGCGGCAGCAGCAGGATGCCCTGGGCGCCGAGGCGCTCCGCCTCCCGCGCGTACTGGATCGCCAGCGTCGTGCCGCCGCCGGCGCCGGCGACGATGGGCGTGCGGCCGCGGCACGTGTCGAGCGCCACCCGGACCACGTCCGAGAATTCGCGCGGCTCCAGCGAGAAGAACTCGCCCGTGCCGCCGGCGGCGAACAGCACCGAGGCGCCATGGGGCTGCAGCCATTCGAGGCGGGCGGCATACGCGGCGGGCGCGAAGCGCAGCGCGGCGTCGAAGTCGGTCAGCGGGAACGACAGCAAGCCGGACTGCAGCACGGACTTGAGTTCTTGAGCGTTCATTGCGGTTGTCTCGGCGATGTCTCGGCAGCCACGGTTCGAGGGCTGCTTCGAGGGTGTGGAATCCATCAATGCTGTCAGTCATCGTATAACTTTGCTCATCATTCCAGCCTGGGGAAAGCACCAGGGTCGGCCCCGCTCGACCCTGCGCCAATGGTGCTACGGCCCAAGGGGAATGCATTTGGGTAAACCCGCTGTACCCGCTTTGTCGGCCGCCTCTATATTCTCAGTGTTGTCTGACTTCCATGATGTTGTCTGACAACGTATAACAAGCCAATGAAGGCTCGCAACAGAGACAAGATGTCCACCATGCTTTCCCGCCCATTCCATCGCCTGCTCCTGACCGGTGCGGCCGGCGGCCTCGGCCGCGAACTGCGCCGCCGCCTGCCTGCGCATTGCGACATCCTTCGCCTGTCCGACGTCGCGGCGCTGGGCGAGGCCGCGGCGGGCGAGGAATTGCGGCCGGCCGACCTGGCCGACGCCGGCGCCGTGCTGGCGCTGCTGGACGGCGTCGACAGCGTGGTGCACATGGGCGGCGTCTCCACCGAGCAGCCCTGGGAAGCGATCCTGCCGGCCAACATCGTCGGCGCGTACAACCTGTACGAGGCCGCGCGCAGGCAGGGCGTGCGGCGCGTGGTCTTCGCGAGCTCCAACCACGTGACCGGCTTCTATCGCCAGGACGAGGTCATCCCCGCGGGCGCGCCGCCGAAGCCCGACGGCCTCTACGGCCTGTCGAAGGCGTTCGGCGAAGACCTCGCGCAGCTGTACTTCGACCGCCACGGCATCGAGACGGTGAGCCTGCGCATCGGCTCGTCGTTCGCCGCGCCGCGCGATCGCCGCATGCTGCACACCTGGATGAGCTTCGACGACCTGGAGCGGCTCGTGCTGGCCGCGCTCACCGCGAAGGACGTCGGCCACAGCATCATCTGCGGCGTCAGCGCCAATCCGCGCGTGTGGTGGGACAACGCGTCCGCCGCACACATCGGTTATGCGCCGCAGGATAGCTCCGCGCCGTACGCCGCCGAGATCGAGCGCACGCAACCGCCGGGCGATCCGCTCGACCCGGCCGTCATCTACCAGGGCGGCGCCTTCGTGCGCCAGGGGACTGGCGCGTGACGGCGGTGCACGTCGAACGCGTGCTGCCCGGCCACCGCGACCGCGTGGGCGAGAGCCCGCTGTGGGATCCGGCGCAGCGCGCGCTGTGGTGGGTCGACATCGAGGCCTGCGCGATCCGTCGTCTCGGCCTTGGCGAGAGCGCGCTGCAATCGTGGACGCTGCCCGAGCGCGTGGCCTGCGTCGCGCTGCACGCCGACGGCGGGCTCGTCGCGGCGCTCGAGACGCGCATCGTGCGCGCCGTGCTGAACGCCGACGGCAGCTCGCAGCTCTGCACGCTCGCGCCCGCGCGCCACGAGCGCGCGGACATGCGCTTCAACGACGGCCGCTGCGACCGCGCCGGCCGCTTCTGGGTCGGCAGCATGGTGCGCGACATGGGCGCCAACGTCGCCGCCGGCCGCATGTACCGCCTCGACGCGCTGGGCTTTCCCGCGGTCCACATCGACAACCTCTACACGCCCAACGGTCTCGCCTTCGACCCGGACGGCCGCGGTTTCTGGTGGAGCGACAGCCACCCGCTGTCGCAATGCATCTGGCACGCACCGCTGGCCGACGACGGCACGCCTGGCAAGCGGCGCCTGGTCGTCGACATGCACGACCAGCCCGGCCGCCCGGACGGCGCCGCGATGGACGTCGACGGCGGCTACTGGATCTGCGCCAACGACGGCGGCCGCATCCTGCGGCTGCTGCCCGACGGCCGCGTCGACCGCACGATCGTCGTGCCGGTGAGCAAGCCCTCGATGTGCAGCTTCGGTGGCGACGCGCTCGACACGCTGTTCGTCACCTCCATCCAGCCGGCGAACCCGCAGGGCGGCGACGTCGAGCTCGCAGGCGAGGTCTTCGCGCTGCGGCCCGGCACGCAAGGCCTCGCGGAGACGCCGTTCAGTCCGTGCTGACACCGATCCATGACACGACACAAGACGACAACCGGAGACAAGCCATGACCCGACGCCAGACCCGCACCTTCCGTTCCTTCGCGCTCGCCGCCGCGGTCGCGCTCGCCTGCGCCGCCGCGCACGCGCGCGAATTCCGCTCGGCCGACATCCATGTCAAGGACTACCCGACGACGCTGGCGGTGAAGTACATGGGCGACGAGCTCATCCGCGACACGGGCGGCAAGGACAAGATCAAGGTCTTCGCCGACGGTGCGCTGGGTTCGGAGAAGGACACCGTCGAACAGGTCAAGATCGGCGCGCTGGACATGGTGCGCGTCAACAGCGCGGCGTTCCACGGCATCGTGCCGGAGTCGATGATCCCGTCGCTGCCCTTCCTGTTCCGCGACATGGACCATTTCCGCAAGACGATGTACGGCTCGCAGGGCGACAAGGTGCTGGCCGCGTTCGAGAAGGCCGGCTTCATCGGGCTGGCGCTGTACGAGAGCGGCGCGCGGTCGTTCTACAGCAAGAAGCCGATCAGGACGGTCGCCGACATGAAGGGCATGAAGGTGCGCGTGCAGCCGTCCGACCTGTGGGTGAACCTGATCACGGCCGTCGGCGCGTCGCCCACGCCGATGCCGTTCGCCGAGGTGTACACGGGCCTGAAGACGGGGCTGCTCGACGCCGCCGAGAACAACATCCCGTCCTACGAGGAGATGAAGCACTACGAGTCGGCGCCGGTGTTCTCGGAGACGCAGCACGTGATGTCGCCCGAGGTGCTGGTGTTCTCGAAGAAGGTCTGGGACACGCTCACGCCCAACGAGCAGGCGTCGCTGCGCAAGGCGGCCAAGACCTCGGTGCCGTACTACCAGAAGCTGTGGGAAGCCAAGGAGACCGCGGCGCGCGCGGCGGTGCTCAAGGCCGGCGTGAAGATCATCCCGGCGTCGGAGATCGACAAGAAGAGCTTCATCGACGCCGAGAAGCCCGTGTGGGACAAGTACATGACGACGCCGGAGATCCGCAACGTCGTCCAGGAAATCGTCAACACGAAGTGAGCCCGCACGCGGGACCCGCGCGACACTGCGGTTCCCGCGTCCAGCCGCTTTCCGGAGCTTCCATGACCTGGCTCGCCCATCTCAACGCCCGCCTGTCGGCCGTCGTGCTCGTGATCGCCCGGCTGTGCCTGGCCGGCCTGGGCATCGTCGTGCTGTACGGCGTGGTGATGCGCTACGCGTTCAACAACGAGCCGCCGTACGTGGAGCAGCTCGCGTTGCTGCTGGTGATCTCGGTGTCGATGTTCGGCGCCGCGGCCGTGGCGCACGACGCGGGCCACATCGGGCTCGACTCGCTGGTCGAGCGCCTGCCGCGCGCGCTGCGCAACTGGATCGCGCGCCTGGTCGCGCTGTCGACGCTGCTGTTCGCGGGGGTGATCCTGTACGGCGCCTACGAGATGGCGCTGTCCACGCATGACAACCAGATCCCGACGCTTGGCATCTCCGAGGCCTGGCGCTACCTGCCGCTGATCATCGCGGGCGCGCTGATCGCGCTGTTCTCGATCGACCGCATGCTGCGCCGCTCGCCTGCCGCCAAAGATTGAAGACGACGCCATGGCCCTGACCCTGCTCTGTTCCACCTTCGTCGTCCTGCTGCTGCTGGGCGTTCCGGTGGCGTTCGCCATCGGGCTCGCCTGCCTGGCCGCCTTCTTCTCCGAAGGCCTGCCCATCGCCACCGCGGTGCAGATGATGGTCTCGGGCATGAACGTGTTCTCGTTCCTCGCGATCCCGTTCTTCATCTTCTCGGGCGAGCTGATGCTGCACGGGGGCATCGCCGACAAGATCATGAACTTCGCACGCAGCCTCACCGGCCACGTGCGCGGCGGCCTCGGGCTGGCCAACGTGCTCGCGTCGACGCTGTTCGGCGGCGTGTCCGGCTCGCCGGTGGCCGACACCTCGGCCATGGGCGGCGTGATGATCCCGCTGATGAAGCGCGAGGGCTACGGCGCCGACTACGCCGTCAACGTGACGACGCACGCGTCGCTCACCGGCGCGCTGATGCCGACGTCGCACAACATGATCATCTACGCGTTCGCCGCGCAGGCGGCCGCGGGCGAGATCGCGGGCCACACGATCAAGGGCGTGTCGATCGGCGACCTGATGTTCGCCGGCCTGATCCCGGTCTTCTGGATCATGGTGTGCATGCTCGTCGCGGCCTACTGGCAAGCGGTGCGCTGCGGCTATCCGAAGCGCGAGGACGGCAGCTCGATGATCCGCATGTTCCCCGGCTGGGGCACCGTCGTGGGCACCGGCATCGCGTCGCTGCCGGGGCTGGCGGTCATCGTGATCATCCTGGCCTGCGTGATGGGCGGCGTCACGACAGCCACCGAGGCGGCGGCGATCGCGGTCGCGTACTCGATGTTCCTCACGATCGCGGTATACCGCACGATGACGCGCGCGAAGCTGTGGCACGCGCTGGGCAAGGCGGCGCGCACGACGGGCGTGATCCTGCTGCTGATCGGCGTGTCCAACATGCTGCGCTGGCAGATGGCCTATCTCGAGATCCCCGAGAGCATCGAGACGCTGCTGCTGGGCGCCACGAGCCACCCGTGGCTGATGCTGCTGTACATCAACATCATCCAGATCGTGCTGGGCATGTTCCTGGACATGGCCGCCCACATCCTGATCACCACGCCGCTGTTCCTGCCGCTGGCGATCCAGATGGGCGTGGGCCCGGTGCAGTTCGGCATGATGCTGCTGCTCAATTGCGCGCTGGGCCTCGTGCACCCGCCAGTGGGCACCGTGCAGTTCGTCGGCTGCGCGATCGGCGAGATCTCGATGGGCCAGGCCACGAAGACCGCCTGGCCGTACTACCTCGCGATCTGGGTCGCGATCAACCTGGTCACCTACGTGCCGCAGTTCTCCACCTGGCTGCCGGCCGCGATCACGGGGCACGCGGTGTTCTGAACGCGCTCGAAGAAGCGCTTTTGTTCGCGGAAGTGCTCGAGATGACGCTGATTTAATTATCAGTCATCGTATGACTTTGGTGAATTGCACGCGCCGGGCCGGACTTGCGCGCGACCTCAGCGCAGTTCGGCCTGCGAACGCCGGCGGCGCTCGCGGCTGTTGGCCAGGTGCGTGCGCATCGCGGCGCGCGCACCCTCGGCATCCTGCGACGAGATCGCATCGAAGATGCTCTCGTGCTCGCCGTTGACCCGCCGCAGGTATTCTCGGCGCTCGTCGGTCATGACCTGCGCCGGCTCGAGGCGCGCGCGCGGGATGATGCGGCTGCCCAGCGTGGTGATCAGCTCGGCGAAGTGGTAGTTCTGCGTCGCGCGGGCGATCTCCTGGTGGAACTGGAAGTCGGCGGCCACGGCGTCGCTGCCGTGTTCCAGCGCGAACGACAGCGCGTCGAGCGCGCGCCGCATGGCCGCCAGGTTCGCGTCGGTGCGGCGCTGCGCCGCCAGCGCGGCCGCTTCGGTCTCGAGGCCGATGCGCAGTTCCAGCACCGCGACGACGTCCTGCAGCGTGCTGTATTGTTCGCGGCTGATCTTGAACCCGGCATCATCCCCCGGGCCCAGCACGAAAGTGCCGATGCCGTGGCGCGTCTCGACCAGTCCGGAGGCCTGCAGTTTGGACAGCGCCTCGCGCACCACCGTGCGGCTGACGTCGAACTCGGCCATGATGGCCGCCTCCGTCGGAATCTTGTCGCCGACCTTCAACTGCCCCTCGCGGATGCGCTCGCTCAGCGAGGAGACGAGTTCGAGCGTCAGGGAACGCGGACGGCGTCGTGCGATGTCGGGGCTGCTCATGACCTGGTGTTTACCCTTATCTTCCACCACGGCGGAAAGCATAGAGTTGGATTCATTCTTGTACGACAACTGATGACGTATTGCAAGGGCTCATACGACTGTACCAAGAATGCCGGCCGGCGCTCCGCCGCTTCGAGAGGCTGCATTCCTCACTCCGCGCTTCGACGACAAGACGATGAACACGACACTCGCAACGCCGCTGACGATCCGCATGCATGAGAACGACAACGTGGCCATCGTCGCCAACGACGGTGGCCTGCCGGCCGGCACGCTGCTGCCGGACGGGGTGCCCGGCGCCGGCATCGTGCTCGCCGACAAGGTGCCGCAAGGCCACAAGGTGGCGCTCGAAGACATCGCCGAGGGCGCCACGATCCGGCGCTACGACGTGCCGATCGGCTACGCGCTCAAGCCCATCGCCGCGGGCAGCTGGGTTCACGAGCGGCTGATCCGGATGCCTGCCGCGCGCGAGCTGCAAGGCCTGCCGATGGCCACCGTCGCCGCGCCGCCCGCCGAGCCGCTCGCCGGCTTCACGTTCGAGGGCTACCGCAATGCCGACGGCTCGGTGGGCACGCGCAACATCCTGGCGATCACCACTACCGTGCAATGCGTCGCCGGCGTCGTGGGGATCGCCGTCGACCGCATCAAGTCCGAATTGCTGCCGCTGTACCCGAACGTCGACGACGTCGTCGGCCTGGAGCACACCTACGGCTGCGGCGTGGCCATCGACGCGCCCGATGCCGACATCCCGATCCGCACGCTGCGCAACATCTCGCTGAACCCGAACTTCGGCGGCGAGGTGATGGTGGTGAGCCTGGGCTGCGAGAAGCTGCAGCCCGATCGCCTGCTGCCGCCCGGCAGCTTCCCGATCGCCGACGAGCGCGACGCCGCGCTGGGCCCGGAGACGGTGTGCCTGCAGGCCGATTCGCACGTCGGCTTCATGTCGATGATCGAGGACATCCTCGCTCGCGCGAAGCCGCATCTCGAGCGCCTGGACGCGCGCCGCCGCGAGACGATCCCGGCCAGCGAGCTGGTGGTGGGCGTGCAGTGCGGCGGCAGCGACGCGTTCTCCGGCGTCACGGCGAACCCGGCGGTCGGCTTCTGCGCCGACCTGTTGGTGCGCGCCGGCGCGACGGTGATGTTCAGCGAGAACACGGAGGTGCGCGACGCCGTCGAGCAGTTGACGAGCCGCGCCGCGACGCCCGCGGTCGCCGACGCGATCGTGCGCGAGCTGGGCTGGTACGACCGCTACCTCGACCGCGGCCGCGTCGACCGCGCCGCCAACACGACGCCCGGCAACAAGGCCGGCGGCCTGTCCAACATCGCGGAGAAGGCGATGGGCTCGATCATCAAGAGCGGCTCGTCGGCGATCTCGCACGTGCTGTCGCCCGGCGAGAAGCTGCGCCGCGACCAGCGCGGCCTGGTCTACGCGGCGACGCCCGCAAGCGACTTCATCTGCGGCACGCTGCAGCTCGCCGCGGGGATGAACGTGCACGTCTTCACCACCGGCCGCGGCACGCCGTACGGCCTGGCCGAGTGCCCGGTGATCAAGGTCGCGACGCGCAGCGACCTGGCGCGGCGCTGGAACGACCTGATGGACGTCAACGCCGGCCAGATCGCCGACGGCGACGCGACGATCGCCGACCTCGGCTGGGAGCTGTTCCGCCTGATGCTGTCGGTGGCCAGCGGCAAGAAGACCTGGGCCGAGCACTGGAAGCTGCACAACGCGCTCGTGCTGTTCAATCCGGCGCCGGTGACCTGAGGCGGCCGGCCTCCGTCGCGAGGCGTTCTTGAGCACCTCGCGACTGCCGTCCGTTCCGTTGCAGGCATTGCCGGCATGCACGGTTGCGAGCCACGGAATCGACCCGCCTATGTCGTCAATCGCCCCGCGTCGTATGCAGTCGCGAAGGTCTTGAAGTCCGACTGGGCCTGGCGCGCTGCGTCGACCGCGGTCGCCAGCATCGGCGCCTTCCAGGATGGGATGGCCGAACCGAACGCGACGAACTCGTCCGCGATCGCGGAGCCCTCGCGGCCGCTCGAACGCAGGTGGGCCGACGCCATGACAGCGGCCATCGTGCGGATCGCACCGCGGATCGCGCCGAAGCCGACGCCGGGGGCGCACAGGCTCACTCGATCTTCGCTCGGTTGCAGCCCGCGCAGGATGTACGACTCCCCGCGCCAGTCGGTGGCCTGCAGGAAGGCCATGGAGACGGCCTGCATGCGTCGCTGGAGGGTCACGACGCGGGCTGCTTCGCTGTGCCAGGCCGGTTGGCGAAGCGCGACGCGACGTTGCGGTGCTGAGGGCAATGCCTGCTTCAGGTCGAGCAGGAAGTTGCCATCCGGCGATCCCTTGCCGCGCACCAGGACGATGAAGCGGTCGACGCCCAGGCTGCCCGTTCCCGCGATGCGGCGAGCGACGTCGATCACGTCGTAGAACGACGGGTCGGAGGCCTTGGCGGCGACGTCGTGCATCAGCGCGACGACCGCTGCCCGCTGTTCGGCGCTGGCTGTCAGCGCATGCTTGCCGTCGCAGCGGATCGTCCGGCCCTTGCCCTGGCGCAGCGTGCGTCGATCCAGGAACTCCGGACGCGTGCGTTGGCGCACGTCCTCCAGCAGGGTTCCGACGAGACCTTCCGCGGTCTCGCGCTCGACCCAGCCCGCCTTGCCGCACGCGAGCACCGCGGCGTACGCGTCGAGGAACTCCTCGCATAGCCGCACCGACTGCTCCTGCGTGCAATTGACCGCGTCTTCCGCGACCAGCACGGAGGCCAGGAATCGCACCAGATCCCAGGTGAGCGGCGCCAGGGTCGCCTCGTCGAAATCGTTGAGGTCGAAGTAGGCGAGACGGTTGTCGCCCTTGTAGCAACCGAAGTTCTCGAGGTGGGCGTCTCCGCAGATCCACGCGTGCGGTGCTGCATCGACGGCAAACGCGCCGGCCAGCGGCAGGCGGTCGTAGAACAGGTGGCAGCTCCCGCGAAGAAAGCCGAAGGCACTGGCCCGCATGCGCGCGAACTTCATCGCGAGCCGCTGGGGATCGCGGCCCTGGTTGAATCGTTGCAGCGATTGCACGACATCGATCATCCTGGCGGCCTCAGTTGCGGGTATGGGCGAGCTGGAAGCTGTCGATGCGGTCGTCCGCACTCAGCACCTGCGCCAGCTCGGTCAGCGGTGCGTGCTTGCCGCGGCTGGCGGACGTCGCGGCGAAGTGCCACTCCACCAGGCCTTCCTTCATGCCGATCGACAGCGACCCACCGACGATCTCGTACCCGCGCTCGGAGACCGCGTGCTCGAACGAGCCGGGCGCCGGCGTCTTGCCGTGGCAGAAGCGGACGGTGACGGCGATCCCCGGGCGCGTCGGCAGCCAGGTTTCCAGCCGGTGCACCCACATCATGCAAACCAGCGACAGGAAGGCCAGCAGGATCGCCGAGCCGTAGAAGCCGACGCCCACCAGCACGCCGATGACGCAGGAGGACCAGACCGACGCGGCGGTCGTCAGTCCGCGGGTGTTGAAGCCGTCCTTCATGATGATGCCGGCGCCGAGAAAGCCGATGCCGGTCACGATGCCCTGCACGACGCGGGTCGGATCGACCGTCGCCGCCGTCGCCGCATGCCCGCCGTACCAGAGCGTCGGGTAGCCGACGAACGTCGTCAGCGCCGCGGACGACATGCACACCAGGCCGTAGGTGCGCATGCCGACCGCGCGGCCGTGATAGGTGCGCTCGTAGCCGACGATGAGTCCGAGCAGCAGCGCGCCCGCCAACGTCAGGAAGATCGCCAGATTCGCCGACACCTCGGTGGCCGACCAATAGGCGGAAAGCGTGCTGTTCCAGATTTCGCTCATGATTCTCGATGCCTTTTGCGGCATCGATCGTAGCGGCGAGAAGGCCGAGAAGCTGTCGCGAGGCTGGGCTCGAACGCAGCCCGGTTCCCGGCAGGTCGCCTAGACCGATCGCACGGACTCGAACTCGAACGTGATGCGCGTGCCTCGCGCGCCTGCCGCATCGGCGATCGAGACGTGGGCGCGGTGCAGCTTCGCGATGTCTCGCACGATCGACAAGCCCAGGCCGCTGCCCGACCAGCTGGTCCGCTCGCCGCGCACGAAATGCTCGAAGACCGCTTCGCGCCGACTCACCGGAATTCCCGGCCCGTCGTCCGAGACCGACAGCGCCGGCGGCCCGCGCGTCACCTTCAGCCGCACGACGGCGCACGCCGGGCTCGCCTTCAGCGCGTTGTCGACGAGGTTGCCGATGGCCTCCGCCAGCAGCTCGGTCTGCGCCTGCACGATCACGGGCGCATCGGGCGCGTCCAGCTCGATGTTGACGTTGCGTGCCGATGCGATGTCCGCCATCGCGCTGCAGACATCTCGGGCCACCTCGCCGAGGTCGACAGGTTCCAGGTCGATGCCGGCGTGCTGCTCCGGATCCAGCCTGCCGAGCAGCAGCAACTGCTGCACCATGCGCGCGGTGTGATCGGTGGAGATGTCGAGTTCCGACAGCACGGCCCGCGTCGCGGCCAGGTCGGGCGCGCGCCGCGCTCGATCGAGTCCGAGCCGCAGCGCGGCCAGCGGCGTGCGCAACTGGTGCGCCGCGGCGGCCGAGAAACGGCGCTCGCGCACCAGCATCTCCCGAATGCGCGCCAGCAGATCGTTCAACGCCGTGGAGAACGGCGCCAGCTCGCGCGGCAGGTCGCCTGCGGGCAGGGGGCGAAGCGATTCGTGGGACTCGCGATTCCACTGCGCGGCCAGCGCCTCCAGCGGTTGAACGGTTCGGCGCACCGTCATGAAGATGGCCAGCATTGTCGCGATCAGCAGCAGAACGATCGGCGAGAAGATCCACACCATGCTGCGCTCCACCCGTTCGCGCTTCAGGCGCGTCTCGGCGACCAGCACGGTGACATCGGCGCAGTTCGAGCAACCCGGATGAACCGACGCGACCCGCACGCCGCGGCCGTCGATCACGGCGTCGAACGCCTCTCCACTCGGATATGCGGCGGCGTGGACGCCTGCGTGCGGAATGCCGGGCGAACCGAAGAGGACTTGGCCATGCTGTTCGACCGCGAAGAAGGTTCGGTCGATCTCGTCGTAGGCGAGCATGGACTGCGACGAGCGCGGCATGTCCACCTTCACGCCCCGGGCGTCCGACGAGACCTGCTGCGCGAGCGAGACTGCGGCGTCCAGCAGCCAGCGATCGAAGACCTCCGAGGTCAGCTTCGTCGCCGCGTAGATGCCCAGGGCGCCGCCGCCGGAAACCAGGACCAGCATCGGCAGCAGCAGCCGCACCGTCAACTGACGATACAGCCCCGGCTGCTTCCTGGCTTCATGCAACGCCATCGCGGAGGGCGGAGGTCGTCGGCGTGATCGCCAGGTGATAGCCCACGCCGCGCATGGTGCGAATCTCGACGCCGGAGCCTTCGAGCCGCTTGCGCAAGCGCGAGACGTACAGTTCCGCGGCGGCGTCGTTGATCTCCTGGTTGCTCTGCGACAGCGTGTCCACGATGCTGCGCTTGGATACCAGACGAGGCGCTCGCGAGATCAGCAGTCGCAGCACTTCGAACTCGCGCAGGGCGAGGTCGAACGGCTCGCCGTCGAGGAAGGCGCCGAAGTCGTCCGCCAGCACGCTGATCTTGCCGAAGCGGATCACGCGGTCGCGATCGGGGTGGGTCCGCCGAAGCAGCACGTCGATGCGCGCGTCGAGCTCGTCGGTGGCATACGGCTTGACCAGATAGTCGTCGGCGCCGGCGCGCAGGCCCTCGACGCGCTCGGCGACGCGATCGCGGGCCGTCAGCACCATCACGGGCGTGCGTGGATCCGTGGCCCGGAGGCCCTTCAGCCAGGCGATGCCGTCGCCATCCGGCATCCCGAGGTCGAGCAGGATCAGGTCGAACGCGTCGTCCCGCATCGATGCGGAGGCTTCCTCGAGCCGGTCGACGTGCGTGACGACCCAGGGGCCGTCCTGCCACCGCATCTTCAACTCGCGGGCGATCGCGGGGTCGTCTTCGATGAGCAGCAATCGCATGACTGAAAAGGTCTCCTGCCGAAGGTGGGAGGCCCATTTTGGGGTCGCGATTCCTCGGCGGCGCAATGACGGCATTCCCGCGAGGTCGATAGGTTCGGGATAGGAAGCCCAAAGACACTGCGGAGCTCCTGCGGCGAAGCGGTCCGGCGCCGTCGCCGTACCTGGCCGCATGCTTTCGACACCGTTCCGGAATGACGCTCCGAATCTACACCGCCCCTTCGTTCCGAACAGTGGCCGCCGTGGCCGGCCTGGCTGTGCTCGTGACTGCCCTGTGGCTCGCCAAGGCCGGGCATGCCGAAGCCGTCGGCGCCTCGACATCGACATCGACGTCGACATCGACATCGACATCGACATCGACATCGACATCGACATCGACATCGGCGCCGCCTGCCGCCAGCGCGCCAGAAACGATTCGCGTGACCGATGCGCAGTGGGCGTCGCTGGACATCCGCGCTGTCGCGACGCTTCCGTTCCGCACGCTCGCCGAAGCCGACGCGGTGATCGCCGTCGACGACCGCGTGACCGTGCCGATCTTCTCGCCGGCGACAGGGCGCGTCACGACGGTGATGGCCGAACCGGGCGAGTTCGTCCGCCGCGGGCAGGCCCTGGCCTCGATCGCCGGCATCGAGACGGCGCAGGCCGTCTCCGACCTCGCCGCGGCGACCGCTCAAGCAAGGACGGCAGAGCAACAACTGGCGCTGGCCCGCGAGATCGCGGCACGACAGCAGGGCCTCGTCACTGCCGGCGGCGGGGCCGCGAAGGACTGGCGCCAGAGCCAGTCCGACCTGATCGCCGCCGAGGGCGCCGAGCGCATCGCCGACGCCACGCTGACGGCGGCTCGCATCAAGGCCAGTTCGGTGGGCGCGGACGCGTCGGCTGCAGGGAGTGGCCGCGACGCGGCACGTCTCGTCTCGCCGATCGACGGCCAGGTCATCCAGCGCCAGGTCGCCACCGGCCAGTTCGTCAGCAGCCTGGCCGCGGGCGGCCAGACGCCGCTGTTCGCGATCAGCGACGTGCGTCATGTCTGGGTCGTCGGCAGCCTCGGCGAGCGCGACGGGGCGCTGCTGCATGTCGGCCAGGCGGTCGAGGTGTCCACGATGGCGGGCGGCGCGCACTCGCTGAGGACCGTGGTCAGCTGGGTCGCTCCCACCGTCGACCTTCAGACGAGACGCATCCTGTTCCGGGCCGAGCTGGCCAACCTGGATCTCGCGCTGAAGCCGCAGATGACCGCGCACGTCCGGGTATTCGATCCGGGTGCGGCGCCCACGGTCGCGATTCCTGCGCTGGCCATCGTTCGCGATGGCGACGAGGCGCACTGCTACGTGGCGTCGGCCTCGCACGTCCTGACGCTGCGCCGGCTCAAGCTCGGGCGCACCGAAGCGGGTTTCACGGAAGTGTTGGCTGGCCTCAGGCCGGGCGAGCGCATCGTCGCGCGCGGCGCGATCTTCGTCGACACCTTGGCCGAAGGCGCGGCATCGTGAATCGCGTGATCGATTTCGCGTTGCGCCAGCGCGCCCTGGTGGTGGCGCTGATGGCGGTCGTGTTCATCGTCGGCGGCATCTGCTTCTGGCGCCTCGACATCGAGGCCTATCCGGATCCCGTTCCGCCGTCCGTCGACATCGTGACGCAGAGCGCCGGCGAGTCGGCGGAGGAGATCGAGCGCGACATCACGATCCCCATCGAGATCCAGATGGCGGGACTGGCGCATGTCACCAGCGTGCGCACGATCTCGCTGTTCGGCCTGTCGGACGTGAAGGTCCAGTTCACCTACGACGCCAGCTACGAGCAGGCCGAGCAATGGGTCTACAACCGGCTGTCGCAGTTGCCGCCGCTGCCGGGCGGTGCGCAGGCGCAGATCTCGCCGACGAGCCCGATCGGCGAGGTCTACCGCTATCGCCTGGTCGGGCCGCCGGGCGCGACGCCGGCCGACCTGAAGACGTTGCAGGACTGGGTCCTCGAGCGCCGCTTCAAGGCCGTGCCGGGCGTGATCGACGTCACCGGTTGGGGCGGCAAGACCAAGGTCTATGACGTGACGGTCGATCCACGGCGCCTGGTTTCGCAGGGCGTGACGCTGGCGCAGGTCGTGCAGGCGTTGAACGCGAGCAACGCCAACGTGGGCGGCCAGTCGATCGACATCGGCGCCCAGAACGTGGTGGTGCGCGGCGTCGGGCTCGTCGAATCGCCGAGCGCGTTGCTCGAGACCCTCGTGGGGCGCAACGCCGGCGTGGCGGTGCGCCTGCGCGACGTCGCCGAGGTGTCCGCCGGCCATCAGCCGCGCCTGGGCATCGCCGGCAGCGACGGCGACGACGACATCGTCGAAGGCATCGTGCTGATGCGCCGTGGCGCGGAGAGCATGCCGACGATCGCCCTCGTCAAGCGCGAGATCGAGCGCATCAACGACGGCGGCATCCTGCCGGCCGGCTACCGGCTCGAGAAGATCTACGACCGCAGCGAGCTGATCGCCCTGACCACGCACACCGTGCTGCACAACATGGTGCTGGGCATGGCGCTGATCTTCTTTCTGCAGTGGGCGTTTCTCGGCAACTTGCGCAGCGCGGTCGTGGTCGCCGCGACGATCCCGTTCGCGCTGGCGTTCGCCATCGGGCTGATGGTCTGGCGCGGCGAGTCGGCGAACCTGCTGTCGGTGGGCGCGATCGACTTCGGCCTCATCGTGGATGCGTCGGTCATCATGGTCGAGAACATCTTCCGGCACCTGACCGAGAGCGCCGCGGCGCATCGCACCGGCGAGCCCGTGCTGCACCGGCTTCGCACGTCGATGGGCTGGCGCGGTAAGTTCGAGGTGATCTCGCAGTCGGCCACCGAAGTGGCGCAGCCCATCCTGTTCTCGGCGGCGATCATCATCGCCGGGTTCGTGCCGCTGTTCACGATGTCGGGCATCGAGGGCCACATCTTCGGGCCGATGGCGCGCACCTACGCCTACGCCATCGCCGGCGGACTGATCGCGACCTTCACGATCTCGCCCGCGCTCGCCAGCATGCTGTTCGGGCGGCACGTCCCGGAAGTGGAGACGCCGCTCGTGCGCGCGCTGCACCGAGGCTATGCGCCGGTCATCGACTGGGTGCTGGCGCGCCGGCGCACCACGCTGACCGTCATGGCGGTCGTGGCGCTGGCCACGGCCTTGATCGCCACCCGCCTTGGCCTCGAGTTCCTGCCCAAGCTGGAGGAGGGCAATCTCTGGATCCGCGCGACCATGCCGCTGTCGATCTCGATGACCGAGAGCGACAGTTACGTCAACGCGATGCGGCGCGCAATTGGCGCGTTCCCCGAGGTGCAGACCACCGTCTCGCAGCATGGGCGCCCCGACGACGGCACCGACGCCACGGGTCCGTTCAACGCGGAGTTCTTCGTGCCGCTCAAGCCCATGGCCGAATGGCCGGCGGGCGTTTCGAAGGAGGCGCTGTCCGCGCAGATGGAAGCGAAGTTGGAGGGTCGGTTTCCGGGCGTGGAGTTCAACTTCTCGCAATACATCGAGGACAACGTCGAGGAGGCGGCCTCGGGCGTGAAGGGCGAGAACTCGGTCAAGATCTTCGGCCCCGACCTGCGCGTGCTGGAGCGCCTGTCGCAGCAGGTGGCCGCCACGATGCGCACGGTGCCCGGCGTGACCGACCTGGCCGCGCTGCGCTCGCTGGGCCAGCCCACGCTCGAGATCGCGATCGATCGCGAGCGCGCGGCGCGCTTCGGCCTCGGGCCGGCGGACATCAACGCGACGATCCAGACGGCGCTGGGCGGCCAGGCCGTCGGGGACCTGCACGAGCCGAACGGCGACCGCCATTTTCCGGTGGTCGTGCGTCTCGCCCCCGAGTTCCGCAGCGACATCGATGCGATCGGCCGCATCGGCATCCCCATGCCGGACAGCAGTGCGGCCGCGCCGGCCCAGGCGACGCTGGGCGACGTCGCGCACATCGCGCTGGTGTCGGGCGCCTCCTTCATCTATCGCGAAGGCCAGGAGCGCTACGTCCCGGTGAAGTTCGGCGTGCGCGGCCGCGATCTCGGGACGACCGTGCTCGAGGCGAAGCAACTCGTCGCGCAACGCGTGACGCTGCCCCCGGGCTATCGCCTCGAATGGGTCGGCCAGTTCGGCAACCTGCAAGAGGCGATGCAACGCCTGGCGGTCGCGGTGCCCGCGGCCATCTGCCTGATCCTGTTGTTGCTGTACATGAACTTCGGCCGGGTGCGCGAGGTCGCGCTGGCCGTCAGCGTGATTCCGATGGCGATGATCGGCGGCGTCCTCGCGCTGTTCGTCACCGGCACGCCGTTCAGCATCTCGGCGGCGATCGGGTTCATCGCGCTGTTCGGCATCTCCGTCATGGACGGCATCCTGATGCTGGCGTACTTCAACACGCACGTCGACGCCGGCTTGCCGCGATCGCAGGCGCTGCGCCGCATGTGCGACGTGCAGATGCGCCCCGTGCTGATGACGTGCGTGGTCGCCTGCGGGGGCCTGTTGCCGGCGGCCTTGTCGACGGGCATCGGCTCGCAGGTGCAGCGGCCGCTCGCGCTGGTGGTCGTGGGCGGGATCCTGTTGGCGCCCGTCTTCATGCTCACCGTGCTGCCAATCCTGATCGGACGCTTCTCCGACCGCCAGGCCCGCGAAGCGGCGCCCGAGACCGGCGCGATCGAAGGAGCACCGGCATGACGTGGTCGTGCCTTCAGGTCGCGCTGTCGTGCGCCGCGCTGGCGGGATGCGCCGGGGCGCCGCCGGCGTCGCCGACCGGCGCGCCGCAGCCGTCGCGTCTGACCGTCGCGGAGTTGCCCGCGTCCACGGCGGGAACTGCCGACGTGCGCGATCGCGCGCAGTCGCTGCAGGCGCCGGCACTGATGCGCGACGATTGGTGGTCGGCGTTCGGCGGCTCGCGTGTCGACGTGTTGGTGCGCGGCGCGCTCGCGAGCAGTCCCACCGTCGCGGCCGCGACGGCCACCTTGCGCCAGGCACGTGAACTCGCGCTGGCGCAGTCGGCGACGCTCTGGCCGACGCTGAGCGCCGGCGTCGGAGCGGTGCAGGCGCATGGCGTCGATGCCAGCGTCGTGAATTCCGGCGCGCCGCGCTCGCGCAGCGCGCTGCTCTCGGCCAGCTATTCGCCCGACCTGTTCGGGTTGGGGGCGAGCAACGTCGCGTCGGCGTCGGCGCAGGCGGACGCCGCACGCTGGCAGCTCGCGGCCGTTCGCCTGTCGCTCGAAGGGGCGGTGTTGAGCGCACTGACGGCCGAGAAGTCCGCCCTGCGCGCCGAGCGACTGACGGAGCAGTTGACGACGATCGACGCCGACATGTTGGGCATCCTGCAGGCGCGCGAATCGCTCGGCGATGTCGCGAGCTCGGCCGTCTGGGCGCAGGCGCAGCAACTGCACGATCGACAGGCCCAACTGGCGTCGGCACGCCTGCAGACGGCGCAGGCGCGCGACCTGCTCGTCTCGCTGCTCGGCGACGGGCCTGCGAACTTCGTCGAGCCCGACATCGACTTCGATGAACTGGAGTTGCCCGACATCGCCATCAACCTGCCGGGCGAGGTCATCCGCCGCCGGCCCGACGTCCAGGCCGCCGCCGCCCAACTGCGAGCCGCCGATGCCGCGCACGCAGCGGCGATCGCCGCGCTGCTGCCCCAGGTCACGTTGAGCGGCGACGCCGGCTACGTGGCATCGACGGTCAAGCGGCTGTTCGATCCCGCCAGCGTCGTTTGGGATCTGGGCTTGTCGGCCACGCAGAGCCTGTTCGACGCCGGCGCGCAGCGCCACAGAACCGCCGCCGCCGACGCCGCGGCCCAGGCGCAGGCCGCGCAATACCGCGCGGCGGTCGTCGCTGCCTTCAGGGATGTGGCCGACGGGCTCGAGGCCGTGCAGCACGACGCGCAGGCCGATGTCGCCGCCGTCGAACGGCTGCGCGCCGCCCAGCGCCAGTACGAGATCGCCATCAGGAGACACGCCCTGGGCGAGATCTCTCGCCAGGATCTGCTCGCTGCGCAGGAGCAGGCGATCCTGATGCAGCTGCTGCAGGTGCAGGCGCGCGCCAGCCGCCTGGTCGACGCCGCCAACGTGATGGTGTCCCTCGGGGGGGCGCCCGTCGGTGCCGACGGGCCCTCGACGTCGGCAGCCCTGCAGACGGCCGCACTCGCGGTCGGTCGTCCTCGATCAACTCAAGCGCCTGAACCATGCCCCTCTCCATGACCTCGATCCTTCGGGCCTCGGCGATCGCGATCGCCTGCACGCTGGCGACGAACCCCGTCTTCGCCGCCGGCTGGCGCCAGGCGCATGTCCGCAGCGTCGGCCCTCGCCCCGATGCGGATTCCGGCATCGACCTCACCTGCGCGCCCCAGCATCCCGGCGGCGAAGCCACGAAGGTGCTGGTGGTGAGCTATCGCACCGGCAAGAGCCAGTCTTGGCGAGCCTTCGATCTCGCCCCGGACGAGAACTACACGGCTGGCGAGGAGGTCGTCATCGACATTGCCGACTGCCGCGTCGCACGCGTGCCGAGCTCCGCAGTGCCGGCCGCCTCGGCGCCCTGAAGCTGCCCGACCCCATCGTGATCGCTGGAGCGACGCCGGATGAAGGATGGCGGTCGACGAGGATGGCCTTGCGTGTCGAGGTGTCGCGCGTGCGCCGCCAGGCGATTGACGACCGCAGGCGACAATGGAGGGCAACCGATGGAACTCGTCCGTAGTCAGAACCCTGGCTTCGCTTGTTTGGTAGGCTTGCGTAAACGAAAATTATCATTTCCGCTACATGCCTGATCCAGACGCCCTCACCATTGTCCACGCCGTCTTCTCTTCCCGCCTGGCGGGCGGGGAGCGGCATTGCGTCGATCTCGCCCAGGCGCAGGCAGCCATGGGGCATCGCGTCCACCTGGTCGGGCCGTCCTCGTCAGCGGTGCGCGACGCCATCGGGCCTACCGTGCAGTACCACGGACTCACGTTGCCGTTGGCCCGCGGATTGCGGCTCAGGTCGATCGCGCGAGATGTCGGTGCCGACATATCCCATGGCCACCTCGGACCTGCATGCCGGGCGGTCGCACAGGTCACGTCCGGGCGACGCGTCGGCACGCTGCACGTCGGCTACAAGGCGCATCAGCACGCCCGGATGGATGGCGTGATCTGCGTCAACAAGGATCAGCTCGGTCTCCTGGGCCAATATCGCGGCGATGCGCAGGTCATCTACAACTGGGCGCCGCAGCGCGATGTGGACGATCGCGGCGACCTCCGCGCCGAACTCGGACTGCTGCCGCACCAGTTGCTGGTCGGATCTCTCGGACGGCTGAACAAGGCCAAGGGAATGGACTTGCTCATCGCGGCATTTCGCGCGTCCGCACCTCGCGATGCCGTCCTGGCCATTCTGGGCGAGGGCGAAGAGCTCGCAACGCTTCAGCGCCTCGCCGGCGGAGACGCGCGGATCCGCCTGCTCGGCTATCGAACCGACGTCAACGCCGCGCTCCATGCGATGGATCTGTTCGTCTCGCCATCGCGAGAGGAGGCGTTCCCGCTGGCGATCCTGGAGGCCATGCGTGCGGGCTTGCCGTTGATCGCCACCGCGACCCAGGGGCCGCTCGAGATGCTGGCGAACCAGCCCGCGCAGATCGTACCCATCGGTGACGCGTCGGCTCTGGGCGACGCCATTGCGGCCTCGTTGTCCACACTGCGCCAGGTTCCGCGTCACCTCCGCGAGCCGATACCGTACGACGTGTCCGCATTCGACCGCACGGCGGCCGTCGAGCGCGTCATCGCGTTCTATCGCCGGGTGATGTCCCACGCGGGCCTTGCAGGCGGACGCTCTTCCGCACCCGCGACGTCCGCGCATTGACGATGTTCAAACGGCCGCGAACAGACTTCTGGCGGGTTGGCATCGTGCCGGTGCCCATCGAGGAAGTGGATGCTGCGCGACTCGAGGAGGCGAGGCAGCGCATCGTCTGGCTACCGGACGCCGGCGAGTGGCGCTATTTCGCGGATCCCTTCGGGCTGATCCGCGGACAGACCCTGCACGTGTTCGTCGAGGCATTCGACTACCGCACGAAGCACGCGATCATCGAGCGGCACGATTTCGAGTTGCCCGGCCTGCGCTGGCAAGCAGCCAGGCGCGTGCTGGAACGCCCGTTTCACCTGTCCTATCCGTACGTCTTCGAGCACGACGGGCAGACCTACATGCTGCCGGAAAGCGCCAAGGCCAACGAGATCGCGCTGTATCGCGCGGTCGACGACAGCCTCGACCACTGGCGGCGGGAATGTGCGCTGATCTCCAACATCCCCGGGGTCGACGCCTCCGTGATCCAGCACGAAGGTCGCTGGTGGATGTTCTATTCGATCGTCGGCCCCGGCGCGCGCGATCAGCGCGAGCTTCACGTCGCCCATGCGGCGGCGTTGACCGGCCCGTGGCAACCGGTGTCCGGCAACCCGGTGCGGATCGATCGCGGCGGCGCACGCCCCGCCGGCCGGCCCTTTCGTGATCGGGCCGGCAAGATCGTCCTGCCGGTGCAGGACAGTGCGGCGAGCTACGGCAGTGCACTCCGGTTGCTGCGTTTCGATGTCCTCGAGCCGGCGGATATCCAATGCGAGATGACGCCGGTGCGGCTGACCGGCGACCTGGTGTCGCCCGACCACGCGCAAGGCTTTCATACGCTGTCGTCGTGCGGGCCGCTGACCTTGATCGATGTCAAGCGCATCGATCGATCGCGCAGCAAGCAATGGCTCGACCTTCGGCGACGAGCCCGGCGTCTCGTGGGCATGGCCCGCTGAGCGGCATGTGGTGACCTCACTTCGCGAGGCGCCACATCTTCCAGCGCCACTGCGCCCAGCGGCCGAGCATGCCCCGGGCGACATAGGCGCGCGTCAGCGCCTCGGCGTCCATCGGTGACGATGCGCGCCAACGCTCGACATAGGTGCGCATGCGCTCGCGCTCGCCAGGACGCAACGGCAGGCGGTGATCGCGACGCACGGCACGCAGGAGCGTACGGGCGCAGAAGTGCGCGACTTCGAAGAGCATGTCGGCGTCCTGCCGCAGAGGCGACGAACGCAAGTCTTGCGCGAAGCCGGTGAGCGCCAGCGTCCAGTCGTCGAGCTTCTTCTGGTCGAGCGTTGCCAGCACGCTGCCCTCGCGCTGGCGGTAGGAGATCCAGACCTCCGGCACGTGATAGTGAATCGGGGCCGCAAGCGCGACGCGCGGAAACACCGCCAGGTCTTCGAACACACGTCCCACCGGAAATCGAAGCGTCGCCGGCCACGCGCTCCGACGCACGATCTTCGTCCAGGGATGGAACTGGCCGGTTCTGAAAAGGCCCGCTATCAGCGCCTCGGCGGAATGGGACAGTTCGTTCGAACGGCCCTTGAACGTCTGGACGTGCGGACGCAGCACCGAGGCCGCAGGCGGGCTGCCCGGAGAGCCGGGCATGTCGGCAAAGGTTCGAAAATCGCAGACGACCATATCTGGCCGAAAGGCGTCGACGATTCGCTTGAGCGAGGCGAGCGAACCCGCTTCCATGACATCGTCCGGGTCGACGAACCACAGGTAGGTGCCTCGAGCCTCCGACAGCAGCGTGTTGCGCGCGGCCGCGACGCCGAGATTGCCCGCGTGGGTCACGACGCGGATCGAGTCCGGGCGGCGGGATCGCCACAGGTCGAGACGCCGGCCGTCGGAGGGCGACGTCGCGTCGTCCACGAGCACCAGCTCGATGCCGTCCATGTCCTGATCGAGAATGGAACGAAGGCAGTCGTCCAACGCCGCGCCGACGTTGAACACGGGAAGAAGAATGCTCAGCCACGGCGCCGCTGGTTGGCCGGTGTTCATTGGGTTCATTCGGCGACAGCCAGCAGTTGCGCCAGCAGGCTCTTGCGCCAGATCCAGCCGCGGGCCAATCCCTTTTCCATCACGGAACGGTCGCCGCTGCGCAACTTGATCAGGGCCGGCCTGCGCCGTGGAGCGGGCGTCAGAGCGAGGCGTGCGTACAGGTGGCGTTTGCGCCAGCGCAGCGCCGCGTGGAAGGCGAACGCCGTGTCCTCCGCCCTTTGCAGCATCAGCCGGTAGCTCCCCGGGCTCTGCCGAAGCACCCGGGATGCCGCGAGATGCATGACGAGGTACGAACGCATGTCTTCGGGGATCGCCTGTGCGACCGCGTCGAGCTCGCCATTGCGACGCAGAAAGTCCAGATAGCCCTGCTCGCCGAGCGACAGTGCGCTGTCGAGCTCGGTCGCCCATGCGACGATGAAGGGGTCTCGCGCCGGCGACGCGAGGAACCAGTTCTCGATGATCGGGAGGCGACGGTCGGTGGTGTATCGATCGATGTAGAAGCCGACGACACCCGCATCGAGCTCGTCGTGCAGCGCATGAACCCAATCCAGGTTCGCGGTCAGCAACGTCGAGCCGTCCATCCAGACGCCGCCGTGGCGAATCAGCAGTTGAAGCCTCAGCCAGTCGGCCTGTCTGTAGGAGGGCAACGCGTCGAATCCGGCGAGGTCGACGCCGAGGGGCAGCCACCGAGACACCGTGGCTCGCTCGACAAGTCTGATCTCGTGATCAGGGGCGAAGTGTTGCCAGACGAGCAGGCAGCGTGCAACGAGCGCCGGCGCTGGCAAGGTGTCCCAGTAGGTCCAGATCACGCGTGGAATCGCCACGCGTTCGACAGCGCCCGCCGGTGCGAGACGCATGGAAGAAGGTTGCGCAGGGACGCCGGCCCGCACGATCGCCAGCACTTCGGCGGACGCGCCCAGCATCAGCATCGCCAATATTGCAAGCACGGCGGTCAACAGCATGCGAATCCATGGTCTGGGGTTGGAGCTCCTGCGCTCGACTGGAATCAGCCACGGGTACAAGACTGGCTTTGTCCGACGGAAATTGTAATGAGCCCCGCAGCTCTCCAGCGGCCAGCAAGCCTTCAGTCAGCTTGGACGTCGCCTGGGAAGGCACAGTACGGGCGTGCTATGAAAATGTCCATGAACTCGACCCCCCCCTCCCGCAACGCAGCATGCTGGCCCTCCGCGGCGGCAGCCCTCGGCGATGTCTACGCGAGCGAATGGCAACGACGCCTGAAGTACGGATGGCGCCGCCTGATGACGACTCGCGGCCGCCGCGTCGTGCTCGAACACGTGGCGCAATCGATCGCCGCGCAAACGCTTCTGGCGAATGCACCCCGGGCGTTCTACCCGGCGATGCACAAGCATCTCGATCGCCGCTTCGACACTTTGGCGCGCGCGCGTTCGGTCGTGGAGAGCATGCGATGCATGGAGCACGTCGCCGGCGCGGAACTCGCGCAGAAGCTCTTCAGCGGCGAACTCGTGACACTGGGCGTGTTGCCGGATACCACGCGCATCACCCTCGGCTTGAACCGGCTGACCTTCCATGAAGGCCTCTGGGCGATCGACCTGACGCGCGCCGATGGCTTGCGCTTGTTCACGATCAGTTTCGGCTGGGTGGCGCCGGCCAGCCTGATGCTCGCGTGCGTCCAGGGTCCCTCGCGCGAGATCGACGGTCTCGCATGCGTCCGGGAACTCACTGCCGCAGCGCACGGCCTTCGACCTGGCTACTTGCTCATGTTCATGCTGCGACAGTGCGCGCAGCTATGGGACGTCACGCAATTGATCGGGGTGGACGAGGCGTATCAAGTCAAGGGCCGGTGGAATCATCGCGCGACGGAGCGCCGCTTCGACTACGCGGCCTTCTGGGCAGATGCGTCTGGTGTCTTGCTCCGCGACGGCAATTGGCAACTCCCGGTCGCCGTGCCCGTGCGGGCGATCGAGGATGTCCCCACCAAGCGCCGCGCGGTCTACCGACGACGCTATGCCTTGCTGGATTCGCTGGTGGCCAGCACGACGGAGTCGCTCTCGCGGAGCTAGATATGACCGCCGCAGGATGCGAGTCGAACGGCGGCAGGCGAGCTTCTCAACTCGAGCATGAGGATTCACGGCTCGCGGTCATCGGCGCGGAATTGCTACCGCACACCGATCGGCCAGTCGTCTACACGCCGAAGCTGACCCAGACCTCAAAAGCTTGGTCGGCGTGGCTCAGGGCCTCCGGGGCAGGCGGATAGCTGGCGCCCTCGACGGCCTTCAGCGCGGCCCTGTCGACGATGCTCATGCCGCTGCTGACCACGATTCGCGCGCCGCTCGGGCGGGTGTCGTTGAGACTGAAGGCGACGCGCGCGCGGCCTTTGAAATCCTGCACCTTCGCTGCCATCGGGTATTCGAACGCGCCCTGGACGGCCACGCGCACCTTGGCGATGTACTCCGCCGACGGTGCCGCCGACGCCGCGGGGGGCGGTGGCGGTGCGACCGGGGCGGCCACGGGTTCCGGGGTGTGCGCCACGGGTTGCGTGAGCGGGCTCGCGATGGTGGGCGGCGGCGGGGGCGCGGGCGCCGGCTCAGGCACGACCGGCAGTGTCACCTCGGGCAGCGACAGCGGCCTGGCGCGGGGGGGCGGGACGTCCGGCTTCGCGATCGGGGTTGGCGTCACGGGCGGCGCGGTCGGCGTCATCAGATTGACCGACAGCACGACCGGCTCATCGTGCTGCACGTGCCGCGCCGCCCCCGCGAGCACCGCGGCGACGATGGCGGCCTCGATGGCCGCGGCCATCCCCAACGCCCGCCAGCGAGGGCTGCCAGACATGCCTTGCGGCGGATAGGTTGCAAACGCTGTCATGGGGCGTCCAAGGAGACGGTTTCTAGGGACGGCAATGCCCGCCCGCAAAATTTTCTGACATTCATGTGACAGTTCGATGGAAAGGAGCCGGCGTGCCGCCGGCCCCCGGATAGCGCGTCGACAGCCCTTGAGGTCGGCATCGAGCGAATGGCATCTTGAAAGAGACGGCTCCGAAAGGCCGCCGTCCTCTCGTCCAGGTCAGAAGTCCGCCTTGACGCTGACCATGAAGCTGCGCGGCGCTTCCCACTGGCTCTGGGACGTGCTGAGCGGGGCATCCGCCTCGATCAGGGTGCGCTTGTTGGTCAGGTTGAACACGCTCAGTTGCAGCTTCAGGCGCTTGAGATAGGGCGTGGGCAGCGCGGTGAAGGTGTAGCTGGCGTTCAGGTCGATGTTGTCGACCGCCGGCATGTGGGTCGTCGCGCCGCACAGGCCCGTGGTACCCAGCTTGGTGTTGCACTGGGTGCCGATGTGCTTGTACATCAGCGACTCGTCCCAGTTGCCCTGATTGAACAGTTCGCCCAGCGAGTAGGTGTACTTCGGCGCGTTGGGGACTTCGCCGATATAGCCCGCGCTCGTGGCGTCCGCCTTGCTCGCGTTGCTGCCAAGGTAGTTCGCGTCGTTGAGGCCGACGTTGGCGTACGCCGCGAAGCCGTGGCCGATCACGTAGGTCGCCTCCGCTTCGACGCCCTTGTAGACCGCACCGCCCACGTTCGTGTAGTCGGGGAGCTGGGTGGTGCCCGTGTTCTCCTCCAGGTTGTTCACCGTGATGAGGTACACGTCGGCGTCGACCGTCAGGTTGTCGGACTTGTGCACCGTGCCCAACTGGAGGTTGGTGGTGGTTTCCGGCGCAGACTTCTTGCTGTCCTGCGTGCCCGCGCCCAGGAAGATCAGCTGCATGCCCTTGGCGAACTGCGCGTAGACGGAATCCTGCGTGCCCAGCTTCTGGTTCACCGTCAGGAACGGCAGCGACGCGTGGTAGGTCCAGTCGTAGTGCTGGGCGTCCAGCGCCTTCTGGTTCATGGCCGAATCCAGATGGAAGTCGTAGAGCATGTACTTGTAGCCCGGCGTGACCGTCAGGCCGGGCGCGGCCGCCCACTCGAACTCCACGAAGGGCTGGTATTGATGCCAGCCGGACCTCTGGTGGGCAAAGTTGCTCTTGGTCACCACGCCGGTCGACGTATCGCCCGTGGCCGTGTCGGTGACGCCCGGCAGGATGTCTCCGGTGGTGAGGTCCTTCTCGAGGTTGTGGCGCGAGGTGTCCGCACGCTCGAACCAGAGGCCGGTGCGCAGCAGGCCGAGGTCGCCGACCTGCCTGGTCGCCTTGAAGATGTCGCCCCAGACGCGGTAGGCGTTGAGCTTGTCGTAGCCCGGCACGTCGCCGTTGGGCAGCGTGTACTTCTTCTTGTTCATGTCGGAGTACTGCAGCGATGCGTCCGCGGTGCCGTTCCACTGCGTCGGATCCTGGCCGGCGGTGGTCTGGTTGGTGTACGCGTACGAGTAGAGGTTGTTGTCGGTCTCCCAGCCGTAGCCCCAGCTGCTCTGGACACGGGCGTAGTCCATGTCCGTGCGCTTGCCCTCCCGATTGAAGCCCCAGTAGCCCTGGCTGCCGGGGTCGTCGTTCAGCGAGTAGTTCTTGCCGAGCGCCGTCACCTGGGCCACCGTGGTGCCGTCCACGTTGTCCGGCGTGTCCGTGCGGATGTAGTTGATGGTGGTGAACAGCGTCAGCACGGAGGTGTCGCCAAGCGGGCGCTGGTACTTCACCGTCAGGTTCTTGCTGGCGATCGCGTTGCGCGTCAGGTAGCCGTCGCTGTCCATGCGCTGCGCGTTGACCTGCAAGGTGGCGTCGCTGCCTGCCATGCGGCCGCTTTCGAAGGCGACACCTTCCAGGTTCGTGCCCCAGGAGCCGAGCGAGGTGTAGGCGCTGATCAGGCGCGTCGCCTGCGGCGTCTTCGAGAACATGTTGACGCTGCCGCCGTAGGTCGAGTAACCCAGGTTGCTGGCGTTGCCAGGGCCGCGTTCGACCACCATGCCGCCGATCACCGAGGCCGGGAAATACGCCGTCGAATGGTGGGTGGGGCCGTTGGCGTCGCCGAACGGGATGCCGTCGAAGGTGACGTTGTATTCGCCGTCCTGGAAGCCGCGCAGCGTCATCTTCTGGTCGGACAGGCCCGGGCCATTGGTAGCGGGCGTGGACGCGACGCTGGGTGCGATCGCCAGGATGGTGTTGAAGTTGCCGGTGGGCGGCGTCGAGTTCTCGATGAACGCTCGCGAGATGATGGATTGCGGCTGGGTGGCGGTCAGGTTGGCCTGAGTCGGCGCCACCGCGGCCGCTGTGCCGCTATTGGCGTTGACGGACGTCTGCGTCGCGGCGCCGCCGCTGCCGCCGACGGTGCCCAGGTCCACCGGGTCGGCGTGCGCGAGTTGTGGCCCGGCGGCCGCCATCGTCGCGATGGAGAGCAGCACCTTGTTCAAGGCGAATGGGCATTTGCGGATCATGATGAAAAGTCTTTCTGCGCGGGCACGCCGCGACGGCTGGAACGATGGAGGGGAAGGAAACTCGGTGCGGTCAGCGCGGCAGCGGCGCGAAGGCGATGCCGCGGATGACGGTGTCCGGCGCAGAGGCCGCCAGCACCTGGAACGCCTCGTCGGCGGGCAGCTGGTTGGCCGACAGGCTGTCGGCGATGCCGACCACGAAGGTCTGGCCGGTTTCGTCGAGCGACGAAGTGGTGGCGAACAACTCGACGCGGCCGTCGACGACGCGACCGGTCAGGCCGATCAGGCCGGACGTGCCGGCGTGCGTCGTGTTCGGCTGCAGATCCAGGCCCTTGGACAGCGTGTAGTCCAGCTGCCAGGCGCCGCCCACCAGCGACCACTTCTGCAGGCCGCCGTTGCCCAGGCCGTGCCGCTTGGGCTGGCCGCTGTCCGCGACGTACAAGGTCGAGGCGTTGGCGAAGAAGAAGTTCTCGGGGCTGAGGTTGGCCTGGCCGGTCGTGTTGATGCCGTTGTCGCGGCCCTCCGCCACCGCCACCTGGTTCGAGAGGCCAGGCAGGATCGTGGGCGTGACGGCGGCGGTAGGAAGTCCCTCGCCGTACACCGCGATGTTGGCCGTGCCCGGAGCCTCGGGCGTGCCGCCTTGCTTGGTGTCGGTGGACACGTACAGCTTGCCGTCGGCGATCGTCGCGATGCGCACGTCCGTGCCGTGAAAGAGCACCTGGCCCGACGATGCTCCGGCGCGCACGTATTGCACGCCCTGCGTGGCGTCGCGCTTGTGGCCCTGGCCTGCGACGTAGAACGCCGAGCCGTCGATCGTCGCGACGCTGCGCGGATTGTTGGTGTCGGCGAAGTCGAACAGCGCGGTGCGCGTGTCCACCTCGCCTTGGGCGGTGACGGTGGCGACGACGCGCGGCACGGCGATGACCGGCCCGCTCTTGAGGCTGCCGGTCTGCGCCAGCGCCTGCGTGCCGTAGGCGTTCTTCTTGTCGATGGTGGCGTCGTTGAACACCGTGGCAGGGATGCCGTACCCCATGATCAAGAGCAGATGGCCGTCGGCCGACAGCTGCAGCGTGCCTTCCGACGACGAGCCGTACTCGCCCGAGATCGGGAAGTTCGCCTCGCCCGCGGCGTTCTTGAAGCCGCTCTGCGGCAGCGTGATCTGGCCCACGAACGCGCCCGTGGTCGTGATCTCGCGCAGCACGATGGGCGCCGCCCGGTTGTGGTCGTAGTGCCCGGTGTTGGCCCCGTTGCCATAGACGCTCAGCACCAGGTCGCCGGCGTGGAACACGTCGGCGGCGTGGGCCGGCGCCAGGGTTGCGAAGGGCGCGACGACCAGGGCCGCGCGCAGGATGTGGGAGAGAGGTGTGTGCATGGGAGGGTCGATCAAGGAAAGGTGATGTCGGGCAAGGCCGGCGTGCTTTCGGCCTTCACGGCCTGCAGCAGCGTCGGGATCCAGCTTCAAGGCGGCGAGGATGGTCGGCGCGACTCGCGCGACGGCGCTTGCATCACGCGCCGCAGCCGCGGGATTCGAGCGGTCGCCCGAACCGGCCGCGCACGCGGTCAGCGAAGCGGCCGCCGCGAAGGCAGCGGCGAGCAAGGTGATGCGGCCGGGGAGTCATGCGTCGTCTCATCCGTGTTCGAGCGAAGGCCGAACGGTAGAAATCGCGCATGACGTCGCCGTGACGTCGCGCGCCACCTTGCTCGAGTCTGTGCCGACTGTTGCGAGGATGAATCCCCTCGCGCAAATCGGCGATGCGCTAATCCTTGGCTAAGAATCCGTGGGGCACGATCTGGGCGCGAGCCCCGATTTCGTGAGCAAGCCAGCGTGTCTGCGCAGACGTCAGGTCGACAGTCCGATCACCTCATTCGCCGCATTGGGGCGTCGATTCAACGAGGCCTGCCTATCCGCGGCCCTGAAGAAGTCCCGATCCCGTTGGAATGCTGCGATAGCCACACGCGACCGCGACGGGTCAGGCGCTCGAAATGAATCCCCATATTCGGGTGATACATGCCGCCGTTCTCGATCAGGCGCTCGACCAGCATTGCGCGAAGGTGCGCTTCGATAACCGAATGGTCATAGCCGGGGAGACCGACCGGATTGGTCATCAGCATTCCGTCGACTCGCGGCTGGACGACGATCGCGCCGCCAGATTGGAACGTCCTCTCGAGTCGCGAGAGTTGTCTCAGCAGGGCGACCCTGAGGCGTGTGTCAGCGGTAATTCGCATACGCGTTCGCAGCGTGATCGAACTCGAACTTCAGGCGACCTCGCTGGCTGCCAATGCAGTTGGCAACCAGTGCGAGGCCGCTCTCGGAGTCACGCAGAGCCTCGACAGCGCAAGATCAAGCTTCCTGCTTCCCGCGCGCACGTCGGCGATAGGCCGCGAACAGCGGCAGCAAGCCTGCCAGAGAAAACGCCAGCGTACCGGGCTCCGGCACCGCTGCCGTCGGCGCGAAAGACACGCCGCGGATCAGCGTGTTGCCAGTCGGATCGGAGTAGAGCGTCGTGAAGCTCTCGCTGGCGGTCTGGCTGATGGACGTGAAGCTGAGGTTGTCCGTGATCTCGTACAGCGAGCTTTGCGACAGCTCGTTCAGGCCGTAGCTGGTGGCGAACAGTTCGACCTGTCCGTCCACGACTTCCCCCGTCAGGCCGAACAGTCCGGTGACGCCGGGCGCCGACGGTGTGCTCGAGTTCGCCTTGGCGTTGTTGACCAGGTCCAGCCCGGCGACCAGATCGTAGTCGAGAGTCCAGGTGCCATTGGTGTAGACCCACTTCTGCAGGCCGCCCTCGCCCAGCGCAGCCTTGTTGGCGTTGCCGTTCTTCGGCTGGCCGCTGTCGGCCACGTACAGCACGTCGGGGCTGGCGAAGAAATAGCTCTCGGGGCTCAGGTAGACGAAGCTGCCGATGCGGGCGTTGTTGACACCGTTCGCGAGGCCGGCGGTCAGGTTGATCGAGCCGTTGTTGCCGCCCGAGGAGAACGGGCTGGCCGGCGGGGTGACATGGGTCGTCACCAGGCCGGCGGACGACGTCGGCAGGCCGCCGGCGGCATTCGTCAGCGAGCTGACGTTGGTATTGTTCTGCGCGCCGGAGCCGGGCGGATTCTGGTCGCGCGACACGTACAGCGTGTTGCCGCTGCCTGTGTTGAAGATCGAGACGACGCGTGTGTCGGTGCTGGTGTCGATGGCCGTCGCCGTCGTCGAACCGCGGGTCGCGTAGTACACGCCCTGGCTGCTGTCCGTCTTGCTGGCGCCTTGGCCCGAGACATAGAACGAGCTGCCGTCGACCGTGGCGGCGCTGCGCGGGTTGTTCTGGTTGTAGACGCCGGTGAGGGCGGTGCTCGTGTCGACGCTCCCGTTGGCCGCGATGAGGGCGACGACGCGCGGCACGGTGGTCACGACCGTGCCGGTCTGCTGCGCGCTGGTCAGGCTCACGGTCTGTCCCAGCGCCGCGGTGCCGTAGGTGGCCGGCGAGGCGCTGTTGAACGTGTTGGCGTTGACGCCGTAGCCGACCATCGTCAGGAACTGGCCGTCAGCCGAGAGTTGAAGAATGCCCTCCGACGCCGAGCCGAACTCGCCCGAGATCGCGCTGTTGGCACCGACCGTGGTCTGCGGCAGCGTCAAGCTTCCTGCCTGGGTTGCGGTGCGGCCGTTGGCCCCGAGCTGGAGCTGTTGCAGCACGATCGGCGCGGCGGAATCGAGCTGGTGGCTGCCGGTGTTGACCACCGTGCTGACGACCAGGTCGCCGGTCTTGAACGACGTCAGATCTGCGGCACAAGCAAGCTGAGGGACGACAAGCGAGGCGATCAGCACGGCGCTGATGGCGTTCGGGACATGAGGAACAGACGGCTTGCGAACGGACATGAAATCTCCAACGGGCTGTAGAAAAGGCGGATCGGTTGACCCAGCCAGCACGGTAGGAATCGAAAATGACGGAGCCGTGACACTCGGGCCGGCCGGCAACCAGCCTTGCCGCACGCCTTCGGCCAGATGAAGGATGTCTTGCGAACGCACAGTCGGGCGCCGCGCTAACACTCAGCTAAGAATCGCGCGCCACGCCGACAAGGCGCCGCAGGTGTCGCTGAGCACCAGCACTGCCGCGCGCCTTCGGTCAATGGAGGCTCATGCGAGCTTCTGGCGATAGACGACGCGCAGGCCGGCCCGTCCATCGAGCCGCCCGGCGAGCTCGATCTGGCCGCCGAGCGCCTGCGCCGCGCTGCGCACGATCGCCAGGCCCAGCCCCGTGCCGCTGTGCTGGCTGCCAAGGATGCGGAAGAACGGTTCGAAGACACGCTCTCGCAGGGCCGCCGGAATACCCAAACCCGTATCCTCGACCGCCAGCACGGCGAAGCCGTCCTCGACGACCAGGCTGACGTCGACCCAACCCCCTGCCGGCGTGTAGCGCACCGCGTTGTCGATGACGTTGCGGATCAGCGCATGGGCATGCAGCGGGTCGCCGCGGACCTGTGCGCGATCGAGGCGGATGCAGCCGAGGTCGATCTGGCTCGTCTCCGCCAGGTCGAGCGACTCTTCGATGACCTGGCGGACCACGGCTTCCAGCACGATGGTCTGGTCGACGTCCGGCGCGGCGCCTTGCACGCGGGCGAACTTCAACAGCTGATCGACCAATTCCGAGATGCGCGCCAGGCCGCGCTGCAGCGAATCGAGTCGTGCGCGCGCGGCGTGCGCCAGGTCGGAGTTCGAGAGGTTGTCGGCCTGGACCCGCGCCGCCGCGACCGGCGTGCGCAGCTCGTGCGCCGCGTCGGCAACCATGCGGCGTTGCTGTTCGAGCACCGCGCCCAGGCGCGTCAGGAGCCGGTTGACGGCCTGAACCAGTGGCAGTACCTCGCTCGGGATGCCGTCCGTCCTCAGCGGCTTGAAGTGACGCAGGTCGCCCTCGTCGACCTCGCCGGACAGCGCGACCAGCGGTGCGAACCCCTGTCTCAGGAGCAGGTTGACGATCAACAGCAACAAGGGCGCGAGAACAAGCATCGGAACGAGCGCCGCCACGGCGCTGTCGCGCGCCACCTCGTCGCGCACGGTCTGGCGCTGGGCGACGCCGAAGGCCTGGCCATCGGTGTCGCGGGCCACGATCACTCGCCAATGCACTTCGAAGGCCTCGATCGACTGCAGGCCTTCGTGCAGGGTCGCCGGCAGCATCACGTCGACGCGCGGGTTCGGATCGATGCCCGCGCTGCCCAGTGGGCGGATCACCAGGTGCGTCTCGGCGTCCTCGGCATCGCGCGGATGGAAGGGTACTTTGGGCGCGACGACCGGCTGCGTCGCCAGCGCCGCGGCGATCTGCTGCAGCTGCGTGTCCTGGAGGTCGTTCGCATCCTGGAAGTTCATGCGGAACGTGACGCCGGCCGTCGCCGCGCTCATGCCGACGATGGCCACCGACAGCCACAGCGACAGCCGCTGCCTGAGCGAACGATTCAAGAGCCGTCTCCGGTCGCGCTGGCATGTTCGACACGCCAGCCCAGCCCGCGCACGTTGCGGATGCGGTCCGCACCAAGCTTGCGGCGCAAGCCATGGATGATCACGTCCACGGCATTGCTCTCCACTTCCTCGCCCCAGCCGTAGATCGACTGCTCCAGTTGCGAGCGAGACAGCACGGCGCCCGGCCTCAGCAACAGGGCCTGCAGCAGCGCGAACTCGCGATGCGAAAGATTGTGCGTGACGCCGTTGGAGACGGCGCGCTTCGTCGCCAGCTCCAGCGACATGAGGCCGTTGGTGAGCGTGGAGGTCGTGGCGCCGGCGCTGCGTCGCACGAGCGCGCGCAGGCGTGCCAGCAATTCGCCGACCGCGAAGGGCTTGCCGAGGTAGTCGTCGGCACCGACGTCGAGACCCTCGATGCGTTGGTCGATGGAGTCGCGCGCGGTGATCACCAGCACGGGCGTGGCGTCGCCGCGCGACCGCAGTCGCCGCAGCACTTCGATGCCGTCGCGCTTTGGCAGACCGAGGTCGAGCAGCACCAGTTCGTAGTCGTGGCCATCGAGCGCCGTCGACGCGGTCGCGCCGTCCTGCACCCAGTCGACGGCATAGGCGGCGTCGTGCAGCGCCTGCAGCACCGCGCTGCCCAGCATCTGGTCGTCTTCGACTAGCAGCACCCGCACGGTCGATCCTCAGCGGGCGTCGCCGCCGACGTGAATCGGAAGAACGGGCGGTCTGTGCACGAGACGGGGGAATGTCATTCCCGCACTCTAGCGGCAGACGCTTAGCTCGGGATTAGCAATTCGGCGTGCGACGCCCTTCGCCTTGCATCCTCCGTGCGCGCCGACTCTTAGCCCAGAGTTAGCCCATGCGATCTTCGTGTGATCGACGACACGGCTGTCACGTGGCCGAAGGCGTGCCGCAAGGTCGCGCGCGCGGCGCCGTCGACGTCACGGCGACGTCACGCGCAATTCCTACTGTCCGACTCTCGCCCACTCGCCACGCCACACGCGAAACCGGTCTTCGAACGAGAGCAGCTGCGACCTGCCGACCCGCCCATCCCATCCGCCAGAAGGAAACAAGCATGACCCGAGCAAGTGTTCTGACCCTCGCCGCCCTCGCGGCCATCAGCGGCTATGCGAATGCCCAGGCCATCGCGCCCGGCAACCTCATCGTCTCGCGCACCGTCTACGCGGGCACCGCCAGCACCGTCACCGTCGGCCAGACGCTGCCGGGCGGCGGCAAGGCCGTCGCCGACGGCTCGTTCCCCAACGTGTTCAAGAACGAGACAGCCGACGCCGCCTTCGGCGTCACCGCGCCGATCTTCCTCGACCAGCTCACCACGAGCGGCACGCGCGTCGGCACGATCGCGATCGATCCGACCCAGCTGAGCACGAGCTTCTCGTCGAAGTCCGAGCTCGGTCTCAACATCTCGCAGGACGGCAAGTCGGTGACCTTCATGGGCTACGTCTCGCCCATCAACCAGCTTGACGTCTCGAACTCGAACACGTCCGCCATCGTCGACCCGACCAACCCGGTCAAGACGTCCACCCAGCGCGGCATCGGCACCGTCGACCTCGCCACCGGCGCGCTGAGCGTCACCGGCATCAACGCTTACAGCGGCAACAACGGCCGCAACGTGATCCTGGCCGGCGGCAACTACTACACCGTGGGCAATGCGGGCAACTCGGGCAAGGGCCCCAGCGGCACCGTGCTGAGCCAGCTCAGCGACGACACCGGGCTGCAGATGATCGCGGCCGGCAGCTCGGGCAACACGACGGCCGTCGGCCTGGCCTACGGCACCTACGGCAGCACCACCGGCTACCAGCGAGGCTTCTCGACGGTCACCACCGGCGCTGCTGCGGACAAGACCGGCAAGGACGACAACTTCCGCGGCGAGACGCTGTTCAACAACACGCTCTATGTCACCAAGGGCAGCGGCAGCAACGGGGTCAACACGGTCTACCAGGTCGGCACGCCGGGCCAGTTGCCCACGGCCGCCACGGCAGCCTCGACCATCATCACGCCGCTCGCCGGCTTCCCGACCTCCGGCACGGCGACGCACCCGTTCGGCCTCTGGTTCGCCAACGCGACCACGCTGTTCGTGGCCGACGAGGGCGACGGCCAGGCCAAGGGCACGCCGGGCAAGGACACTTCGAACGCCGGCCTCGACGAATACACGTTCGTCGGCGGCAAGTGGAACGAGACGGCGGTCTTCCAGAAGGGCTTGCTGGACCAGGCCGGCTACAGCGACGGCCTGCCGTGGACGGTCAACACCGATGGCCTGCGCAACCTGACCGGCGAGGTGAACGCGAACGGCACGTACACGCTGTTCGCGACGACGTCGTCCGTCAGCGACGAGAGCACGCACGACCAGGGCGCGGATCCCAACGAACTCGTCTCGATCACCGTCGGCGCGACGTCGACGCCGGACGACACCTCGTTCACCGTGCTCGAGACCGCGGGCTACGGCGAACGCCTTGGCGGCGTGGCGCTGGCACCGGTGCCCGAGCCCGCCAATGTCGCGCTGCTGTTCTCCGGGCTCGGCTTGCTCGGCTTCTGCGCCCGGCGCCGACGCGGCTGAGCGTGGACATGAGCGGGCCCCGCCGGGGCCTGCTCCGCAGGGCGTGTCGGTCGCGGGCGCGGCGCGGGCGCTAAGAGCCAGCTAACGAATCGATAGCAAACTCGTGGCTCTTCGACGGACACTCGACAACAGCCCATGACCGACGCTCCCCGACACGACCTTTCCACCGCGCCTGCGAAGGTCGCCGCAGTCACGCTGGGCTTCTGGATCGCGAAGATCGCCGCGACCACGCTCGGCGAGACGGGCGGCGACTGGGTGACGATGTCGTTGAACCTGGGCTACCTCGTCGGCACGGGCATCTTCGCGGCGATCTTCGTCGCGCTGGTCTGGCTGCAGGTGCGGGCCTCGCGCTTCCATCCCGCGTTGTACTGGGCCACCATCGTCGCGACGACCACGCTCGGCACGACGATGGCCGACTTCTTCGACCGCTCGGTGGGCGTCCAATATCCGGGCGGCACAGCGATCATCGCGGGCTTGCTGGCCGCCAGCCTGTTCGTCTGGCATCGCGTCGAGGGAACGGTCTCGATCCGCAGCATCACGACGCCGCGCGCCGAGTGGTTCTACTGGATCACGATCCTGTTCTCGCAGACGCTGGGTACCGCGCTCGGCGACTGGACGGCCGACGACGATCGCGGCGGCCTCGCGCTCGGGTATGAGCATTCCGCGTTGATCTTCGGCGGCGCGTTGGTCGTGATCGCGGCGCTCTGGTTCTGGACGCGCCTGTCGCGCACGACGTTGTTCTGGGCCGCCTTCGTGCTGACGCGGCCGCTGGGCGCGACGCTCGGCGATTTCCTGGACAAGCCGCGCGCGCAAGGCGGCCTCGAGCTCAGCAGACTCTACGCGTCGCTGGCTCTGCTCGCCTTCCTCGTGCTGTGCGTCATGCTGTTCCCGCAGCGGGCGGCGCGCGCGGACGACCCGGCCTGAACGGAACATGCGTTGCCTCGTTCCGCTTGCGTTGGGCATCGCATGCAGCGCGGCCGTTGCCGGACCGCCGTTCCTCACCGACGACCCCGAGCCCGTCGATATGAACCACGCCGAGATCAACCTGATCGGACAGCAGACCCGCAGTTCCGGCGGCCGCAGCGGCAGCGCCTCCGGCGAGCTCAACCTCGGCTGCGCGGCCGAGACGCAGTGCCACGTCGCCGTGCCCATCGCCTTCGACCGTCCGGTCGGCGGCCCGTCGCAGGCGGGGCTGGGCGACATCGAGCTTGGCGTGAAATTCCGCTTTCTCGATCGCCCCGACGATGGCTGGGCGGCCGCCATCTACCCGACGCTCGACCTGCCGACCGGCGACGCCGGCCGCGGTCTCGGCAACGGACGCGCACAGCTGTTGCTGCCGCTATGGGTGCAACGATCGTTCGGCGGGTGGAGTTGGGACGCCGGCGTCGCGCGGCTGATCAACCGCGCGTCCGATGCCCGCGACAGCTGGTTCGCCGGCCTGCTCGCGCAGCGCTCGTTCGGCGACGCCCTGAGCTTCGGCGCCGAGGTGTTCCGCCGCACATCGACCGCGGCCGGCGAACCGTCGGCCGCGGGATTCAACGCGGGTGCGATCGTCAAGGTCGCGCCGAATCAGAACCTGCTGGTCTCGGCCGGCCGCGGGTTGACGCACGTCGAGACCAACCGGTGCTCGATGTTCCTGGCCTATCAACTGGAGCTGTGATGCCACTTTCGAACTTGTCCCATCGCCGAGGCAGCGCTGTCGCGGCCGCGACAGCGCTGCTGGTCGCGCTGCATGGCGCAGCCGCCATCGCCGCGCCCAAGGTCGTCGCGACGATCGCGTTGCCCGACCCGCTGCGCTGGGACTACGTCAGCGTCGACGCCGCCGCGCATCGGCTCTACGTCGCGCATCGCGAGCGCGTGGACGTCATCGACACGCGCGACAACAAACCCCTGTTGCAGCTCGCGCCGACGCCGGGTGTCCACGGCGCGGCGGCAGCGTCGGACCTGAATCGCGTCTTCACGAGCAACGGCGCGGACGGCACGGTGGGCGTGTTCGACGCGACGACCGGCAAGCTGCTGCAGACGCTGAAGGCCGGCAAGAATCCGGACGCGATCGTCTACGAACCTGTGACGCACCGCGTCTTCGCGTTCAACGGCGCTTCGTCCGACGTGACCGCCATCGATGCCAAATCCTTGACGGTGCTCGCCTCGATCCCCGCGCCGGGCGCGCCCGAGTTCGCTGCCGTCGATGGCCACGGCCGCGTCTTCTTCAACGTCGAGGACAAGGGCGAACTCGCCGTCCTCGACGCGCAGACGTTGAAGATCGAACGCCACTTCAGCCTCGCGCCCTGCGAGGAGCCGAGTGGCCTGACGATCGATCCGAAAGGCCGGCTGTACTCGGTCTGCCGCAACGGCGTGATGGTCGTGAGCGATCCGGTGCAGGGCCGCGTGATCGGCCAGGCCCCGATCGGCCAAGGGCCCGACGGCGTGGCCTGGCTGGACGGCAAGGCCTACAGCGCCAACGGCCGCGACGGCACGATCAGCGTGGTGGCCGAGACGAGCGAAGGCAAGTTCGAGACGATCGCGACGCTGCCGACGGCCTTGGGCGCACGGACGATCGCCGCGGAGCCGAACGAACACGTGCTGTATTCGCCAACGGCGGACTTCAAGCCGCAGCCGGCGTCCAGCGCGCCCAAGCCGGGGCGTCCCGAAGCCATCGCGGGGACTTTCCGCATCCTGGTGCTGAAGGATGCAGAGGCTCGTTGATCTGACGGCCGTTCGAAAGCACCCACGGGCAGGCGCCAGCCAGTTTCCGAACGTCGCTTGCAGGGTGGGTCAAGATGGACACGCGCGTATCGCCCGACGCAACGAAGGCCGTACGTTCGCCGTGCGGCTCTTCATGCCGCCAGGCGTTCCAGAATCAATCTGGCCATCGGCGAGGGCGTGCGCCCGCGCAGGGTGATGGTTCCGATATGCGCCGCGACGGCAGGCAGCTCGGGCACGACGAGCTTCTTCAGCGTCCCTGAAGCCACGTCGTCCACGACTGCGGCGTGCGGCGACGCGAGCACCGATTCCGAGTGCATCGCCACCGTCCTGAGCACGTGCAGGTTGTCGCACTCGAGGGCCAGCGGCAGCGGGGCGCCTGGCTCCGCGTCCAGCAGGCGCGACAGCAACGTGCGCACGCCCTGGGGCAGCCGCACCGTGACGACCCCATGCTGCCAGACCTCGCGGATCGGCACGCTGCGCCGGCGCGCGAGCGGGTGGCCGCGCCGCACGTAGAAGCCGCCCGGCTCTTCGCGTAGCGGCTCGATGTGAAGCAGCGGGTTGGCGGGCAGGTCCCGCATGTCGGCCACGAAGAACTCGATGTCCTCCTCCAGCAGGCGCTTGACGAGCAACTCCCAGTTGCTGATCTCCACGCGCAGGTTGACGCCGGGGTGCTCGCGACGCAGGTCGGCCAGCAGCGGCGGCAGGAACGTGGCGGCCGGAATCGGGCCGACGCCGAAGGCGGCGTCGCCGAGGCCGCGATTGCGATAGAGCGTGACGTCGCGCTCGAGGCAACGACTATTGAACACGAGCTGGCGCGCGCGCTCGATCACGAATTTGCCCGCCGGCGTGGCGGTGACCTCCTGGGGGCCGCGCTCGAACAGCAGGAGTCCCAGCTCCGCCTCGGCGGCCTGGATGCTGCGGGTCAGCGCCGGCTGGCTCAGATGCACCTGCTCCGCGGCGCGCACGAAGCTGCGTCGATCGGCAACTGCCAGAACGTGTATCCAGCGCTTCAGATCCATGCCTGCTCCTCGAGAGGCTATGCAGCCATTGCAATTATCTTAGCCTCAACATGCATTGGACATCATCGGAGGTCGCCGCAAAAAATAGCTTCCATAGCCCGGCCCACCGGACCTCATCGACTGGAGACACCGCGATGAACCTCGTTCAGAACCTCGTCCTCGCGGCAATCATCCTCGGCTTCGCGGCTGTGGAGATCGGCACGCGCAGCTATCGCGACTACGAGGCGACTGCCGGAGACACGAAGCTCGAACTGGCCATGTTCCTCGCGCTCGTGGCATTCACGCAGCCGTTCATCTTTGCGGTCGCCGGCAAGCTGTGCGCGCTGGCGATGCCGCTGCAGCGCGACGCCTGGGCCGGCTTGCCGTGGTGGGCAATGGCCGCGGCGCTGCTGGTCGGCGACGACCTGACGCAGTACCTCTGGCACCGCGCGTCGCATACGCCCTTGCTGTGGCCGCTGCACCGCGCGCATCACACCGCGCACTACATGAGCGTGCGCATCACGTACCGCAACAACTTCTTCTACTACCTCATGATGCCGGGGCTGTGGGTGTCCGGCGTGCTGGTCTATCTCGGACTGGCCAACGCTTACCTGGTGTACGTCGTGCTGAAGCTGACCATCATCATGGGCGCGCACTGCACCGTGCCATGGGATCGGCCGCTTTACCGCATCCGTGCGCTGCGCCCGCTCGCCTGGTTGCTCGAACGTACCGTCTCGACGCCAGCCACGCACTGGGCCCATCACGCGCTCACCAACGACGACGGCATCGGCCACTACAAGGGCAACTTCGGGAACATGCTGTTCGTGTGGGACCTGCTGTTCCGCACCGCGAAGATCACGCGCCGCTACCCGCCCCGAGTCGGCCTGAACGACGACGAATTGTTCGGCAAGGAGCGCTGGTTCGTCGAGATGTTCTATCCGCTGTTGCAGTCGAAGCGCCGCCACTCGGCGCTCGTCCGGGGCGGCAAGGCGTACGTCGAAGGCGATGTTCCCGGCGCCTCCGGCGCCTGCGACGTCGGTCGCCCGTAGTTTCAATCCGATTCCCGAACCACGGGCCCCGAAGCAGCCGCCAGTGCTGCAAGACACCGCGCATCCGCCATGGAGACGACCTTGAAGACCTGGAAGAAGAACACCCTGATGCTGACTGCATTCGGCACCGGCTTGGCCTGCACCAACGCCGCCGACGCCGCCGAGGGATTCCAGCTGCGCTACAACATCGCCGGCAGCCTCGGCGGCGAGATGTTTGGCGCTCCTGATCGTGCGGGCGTCGCAGCCGGCATCGCCTGGACCGACATCCTGATCGACAAGATCACCGGCGACGACGGCCACCCGCTGACATCCACGCTGCCGGGCGCCACCGTCGCCTTGCCCGCTCCGACGCCAGCCGCGCTGTACCCGGACTATGGCGCGACGACCGCCGATGTCGACGCGAAGGGCTCGCAGCGCCAATGGAACCTGGCGCTCGGCTACGTCACCAGCGACACCTGGGCCGGCGGTCGCCTCGCCTTCGGCGTGAACGTGCCGTACGCCACGAAGAAGCAGACCATCGACATCAGCGCGATGCCGCCGCAACTGCAATGGAATCCGGCCGTTCCCGTTGCGACGCAGACCGCCGTCCAGGGCCAGTTCGATACCAAGTTTGCCGGCGGCCTGGGCGCGCAATCCACGGCCTCGACGGGCGAGGTGACCGCCTTCGGCGACGCCGACATCCAGTTCGGCTGGCTGCACGCCGACGAAGAGTTCCGCATGCTGGCCGGCGCCTCGCTGGTGCTGCCCACCGGCCAGTACCACACCGGCCCGGCGCCCAACATCGGCTTCGGCAACTTCTATACGCTGCGTCCGTCTTTCCAGGCCGCTTACCTGCCGACGCCCGACATCGCCTTCTCGGGCAAGATCACCGTCGGCCTGAACACGCGCAACAAGGACAACCAGTTGCACAGCGGCGACTGGGTCGGCCTGGAGGCCGCGGCAGGCTACAAGACACCCATCGGCCCGATCGGGCTCCACTCAGTATGGGTGCAACAGACGCAGGCCGACAGCAACAACCCGTTCGGCCCCAGCAAGCTGATGTCGACCAACGTCGGCGCGTTCCTCACCACCAAGGTGCCGGCCGTCGACGCGATCCTGACCGTGCAGTACATGGCCACCGTCGACTCGCGCAACGCGCGTGCGGGCAGCTACACGCAGGCGCGGATGATCAAGCTGTTCTGACGAAACCGGGTTCCGATGCGGATCGCCTCGCCTGCGGCGTGGCTCGCGACCATGCGTTGGTGCCGCGCGATGGGATGGCCGATGTCGCCGATCGGCGCCTGACCTCGGTGCGACAGTTCGAACTCATCGCGGGCGCCCGGCTGCGAAAAAGGCCGCGGCCGACCACCGACGGTCGACCGCGGCCTTCCGGCCAGACGGTGGCGATCAGCCGCGGCGGCGGCGGGCGACGATCGCGAGCAGGCCAAGGCCGGCGGCGACCATCAGCGGCGCCGCGGGCTCGGGCACGGGCGCGGCGACGGAGACGCTGTCGACGAGGAATTCGCCGGTGGTGTCGCCCGTCACGATCTGGAAGGTCGAGCTGCTGCTCGTGGCCAGCACGTCATACGTGTAGGTCGTGTAGCCGAAGTCCGCGCTGTTCTTGATCGTCAGCAGCGTCGATCCGCCGAAGGAGGCCGTGAGAGCGTTGATGAAGCTCGTGTCGTACGGGTCGTTGACGTCGTACTGCGCGAGCGCGAACGACACCGTGTAGGTGGTTCCAACCGAGGTGGCGAAGGTTTGCGACAGCGTGATCGGGTTGGCAACCTGGTCGGAGAAGAAGGCCTGGAAGTCGCCGCTCGCCGGTGCCGTGCCGCCTGTCGCGACCGGATACGGATCGGCCGTTTCGACGCCGTAGAGCGCGCCCTGGGCGAAGGGCACGTCGGTGCCCGACACCGTCCAGCCATCGAAGGTGCCGCTCTCGAAGCCGCAGTTGGCGACCAGATTGCTGCCGGTCTGGCAGACATCGGCCGCCCAGGCGGGCGCGCCGAAGGCCAGGGCTGCCGCGATCGCGGCGAGGGAATGGATCGTCTTCATGGGATGTGGTTCCTGGTCGTCGGTTGGTCAGGGAGCCGTCGTCGGCCAGCCCATCACGAGGTTGTAGGCGTTCACGGAGCCGATGCCCGTGCCGAAGTCCCAACCCGTGGTGGTGGGATAGACGGACTGGAAGGCCGTGTTGGACAGCGACGAGATGCCGACCGCGTTGCCGCTCTCGATATAGCAGTTGCGGGTCGCCGCGCTCCGCCCTGTCGCGGCCTTGCAGACGCCGACGATGTCGCCCTGGGTGATGTCGTAGAACTTGCAGCTGTTGGACGTCTTGTTGACCGTCGACGAGTTGCAGGCGGCCGAGCCCGTGGCGCCGTATTCGGTGTTGGCAAGCGCGTAGTACACCGTGTTCGGGTTGCCCCAGCGGCTGCCCGTCTTCTGGTTCACCAACGCCTGGATCGCGGCCATGATCGGCGACGAGACCGACGTGCCGCCGAAGCCGGCCCAGGTGCTCGGGTCACCGGTACAGGTGAAACCGGCGAACTCGGGCGACTTGGTGTTCGGGTTGGACCAGCAGACCGCATAGTACGGATCGAAGATGCCGTTGGAGGCGAACAGCGAGACATCGGGAATGTCGCGCACGCCGTCGGCGGGGTTGCCGATCAGGCCCGACTGCCACGAGGGCTTGGCGTAGCCCGCGCAGCTGCCGCTCACGACGCCCGAGGTCGACGGCGAGCCCGTCGCACAGCCGCTCGGACCGCCGCTGCCACCGAAGGCGCCGTCGAAGAAGTTGTCGGCGCCGGAAGTGCTGGTCACTGCGCTGCTGTTGCAGAACGCGGCCGGCGTGTTCGTCGTCGACGTGCCGTAGACCTGGGCCACGTATGCGCTCGCGCACGAGCCGTTCCAGGGGATCTCGGTCATGTACGACAGCGCCGAGCCGTAGGTCGACGTGTTCGTGGCCGACCAGTACTTGGTCGAGTCCTCGCCGAGCGGCACGTAGCCGAAGTCGGTGCCGCCCACCGCGACGTTGTACGGCGTCGATGCAAAGCCGCTGATCGAGATGCCGTGCGTCGCCACATTGCCGTCGTCCGAGCTCTCGGCAAGTTCGTCGCCGGACGACACGAAGATCGACACGCCCTCGGCCACCGCTTGCTGGTAGGTGGTCAGGTACGACAGGTTGGCCGTCGCGCCGTTCTGCGGTTCCGACTCGCCGTAGCTGATGCTGACCACGGACGGCAGGCTCGCCGCCGGACCGTTCAGCGTGTTCTGCAACGCGATCAGGCCGCCGAAGACCGTGCGGGTGTTGCCGCAGGCGGCGAGGATGATGGACGCGTTCGGCGCCGCGGCCGAGGCCCATTCGACGTCGATCGCGGCTTCGCCGTCGTCGCCGTTGGCCGCGTAGCCCGGATTCGTGCAGGTCACCGAGCCGGCGGGCGAGACCTGTTGCAGCGTGCCGTAGGGATAGGCGCGGGTCAGGCCGTAGGTCTTCCGGAAGGTCGTGAAGTCGGCGGTGCTGTAGAGGTAGGTATCCTCGACCACCATGATCGTCTGGCCCTTGCCCGAGTAGCCGGCGGCAAACAGCGGCGTCAGGTTGTAGATCGTCGCCAGGTCAGGGGCGCCGATCACGTGGAAGCCGTTCGACTCCGTCTCGTTGGGATGCGCCGCCGTGGCCAGGTGCGGGGCGCGCGACACCAGGTGCGGCTTCGGACGGAAGTCGTGCAGCGAGACGATGCCTGCGACGGCCGGCTGCAACGCCGCGGGAATTTGCGGATCCCCGTAGTTGGCGATGTGCTGCACGCCCTTCACGGAGAGGCGGTGGATGGTCGTGCCGAAGGCGGCGCGCACCTGGCCCGCGTTGCCGCTGAAGGAAATCTGCAGACCGGTCGGGGCCACGCCCTCGACGGTAAAGCCCTTGCCGATCAGCCAAGCGGTGACGAGGTCGACGTCCTCTTTCGCGACGCCATAGGATTCGGCGAACTGCGCCGGCGTCAGCCACTGATGGTAGTTGGCCGACTTCGGATTGTGCAGGTCGTCGATGTATTGCTTCAGCGCGGCCTGCCGTTCTGGCGAGGCCTTCAATTGCAGCATCATGCCGGTCATCGGCATGGTTTCTTCGGCAGCGCCCAGGTCGTTGGCCGCCGTCGCTTCCGAGCGGGTGTTGCCGACCAGTACGACGCGCTTCGTGTCGTCGATGCTGCCGTGTATGGTCTGCACCGCGGAGCCGACCGTGGCCGCCATCGACACCGAAAGTGCGGATGCGCTCAGCATGCCGGCGACGATCGTCGCACCGGTCCTCTTCAACAATCTCCTCATGGGAACTCCTTGTTGTCGTCGCTGGGATGTGGACCGGCGCCTGGGTCGGCTGGCGCCGTGGTTGGGTGACCATCGTCGAATGTCTCGTCGTGACGTCGGCGTGAAGGAATCCGACCATTCTCACGTTGGCGTGATTTCAATCTAACATTCGGAAACATGCCCAACAAGACGAAGTTGCAGCGGTCGCTTGCGCAACTCACCGAAATCGGGGAGGCGCAATTCGTCTTGGTGCCAAGGGTCTTGATACCGTCCAATTGCGGTGCTCGTGCCGCACCGCTCCAGGGCGAGCTGATGTCTCCAATCACGTCGGAGAGGGTCGTCGGCTGGCGGGACGTCCGCTGAGCATCCGCAACTCCAAGAATTCAGGCGTCCTGCGTCGTTGCGCTGCGTTTGCCCATTCCTCGAAGGACTGGGGCTCGATTTGACTGAAGTCGAAGACTTGGTACGCCGACCTGTTCTGCCAGACATGCCTAAGCACACCCTCTGTCGCCAGGTCAGCTCGTGGCGTCTCGTCGAGCCGGCGCAGGACTCCGGGCAGGAGTGGGATGTTCATGGCCACCGATGACTGTATAAATATGCAGTCTATCTCGGTACTATGAGTACGTGGTCGTGCCGCCATCGAGGCGTTGTGCTTACCTGCCGACGACAGAAAGCACATCGGTGCTAGAAGCACATCAGGCATCTTATCTGACGTTTTACGTCTGTAAGACATCAAGTAAGCTATGTTGATGTCGAAATATCATGTTTATGGCTAGTTTGGCTTGAGGTTTTCCTAACGCATCTTATTTGATGTTTTGTGATTGTAATAAATCAACTAAGATGACTTGTCTATCGCAAGAAAGCACATGTGATATACTGTTCACCACTCAATGGAGATCTGATCATGCGCCGCCCTGAAGTCGCCTTCGCCAGTCCCAAGTCCGCGTCTGTTGCCGCTGACTTGGGTCGCGCTGTCCGACGGGCTCGACTTGGGCGCAATCTGACGCAGTCCGACTTCGCAGAGCGTGCTCGGGTCAGTGTTGCCACGCTTCAGCGCATCGAGCGCGGTGACCCGGCGGTTAGCTTCACCTCTTGGCTATCTGCCATGGAAGCAAGCTCGCTGCTACCCGCGCTCAAGGAGGTTGCTGACCCCGGCATCGATGCTCGGGGCGCCGCACAACGGCAGTTGGAAGAGCGCAAGCGTGCGACTGGCTTGAAGGGACAAGCCAGCCGCGAAGCTGCCTATGCCTTCTGAGTTCAATGGCGTCGTCTTTGCCTACCTTGACCAGGAGGTAACGGCGGTCCCTGCAGGGCAGCTGATAGTTGTCGAGGAGGGACTCACCGTCCTTTCCTCGACGTTCGGCTATGGCTCAAAGTACCTGGCCAGGCCGAACGCCATCCCTCTGGATCCGACCGGACTGAAGCTGGAGGGGGCCGTGTCCGGCGCGAAGAAGCTGTACGAGCCCGAAAACGACCTGCCCTTCTTTGGTGCCATTCGGGATGCGATGCCCGACATGTGGGGGCGTCGAGTCATCGAGAACTTGCTCCAAGTTCCTCCGAACTCGCTGCCCGAGACCAGATACCTCATGGAAGCAGGCTCTAACCGGTTTGGAGCGCTTGATGTCCGCCCCGCGCCTGACTCATCTGAGCAGAACGGAAACTTGGTGCCGATTGCGGATCTCCAGTATCTGCTGGATGCCGCAGACAAGGTGCAACGTGGGGAGCCTGTGCCGGCTCACATGGTGCAATTGTTCGACGCCGGGCCAAGTATGGGTGGTGCCCGGCCAAAGGCCGTTGTGACACGGGGTGACGTCCAGTACCTCGCGAAGTTCCCGACTCAAAAGGATGGCTTCAACGTCCCTGCGGTGGAGCGAGCGACTCTCGAACTTGCTCGTGAATGCGGGTTGAACGTTCCTGAGACCGACTTGATCACTCTGCCAGACGGTCGGCAAGTGATGCTCATCGAACGCTTCGACCGATACAAGCAAGGGGCAGGCTTTGCTAGGCGGCACGCTGTCAGCGCATTGACTGTCCTTGAACTGCACGAAAGCGAGTCACACACAGCCACTTACTCAGACATCGCTCTGAAGCTGAGCGACTTCGGGGCGCGGGGGCGCGTTCAGGCCGATCGCACCGAACTATTCGGTCGAATGGTCTTCAACATCCTCGTCACCAACGACGATGACCACCTGCGCAATCACGCCTTCGTCTGGAAGTCGAACAATCGCGGGTGGGAGCTGAGTCCTCTCTATGACGTCTTGCCCAAACCCCAGATTGGGGTGACCAGGTACCTGCATCTCGGTGTGGGCACAGAAGGGCGCTTGGCCACGATCTCCAATGCACTTAGCAACGCCGCATTGTTTGGTCTACTGGATCACGAGGCCGCAGAGGTCGTGGACAAGATTGCGACCAAGGTGCGCGAGTGGAAGGTCTACTTCGAGCAACTAGGTGTTGCCCACAAGGACATCGAGTTGGTTAGCTCTGCGATGCGCCACCCGCGGGATGTGGGTTGGAACGGGTAACGCCCCACACGGCCCGGGCCCATGACCATCGCGAAACACCCGATAGCGCGTCGCTTGACGCTGCAGTCCGTGCGAGACTGACCGGCAATGACGGCAATCTGTCGGCGGAGGCTCGATGCAGACTTGGTTCAACTTCTACGCGGTTATAGGATCCGCGGCGGCAACGTTGACGGGGCTTCTCTTTGTGGCGCTGTCGCTGAACGCCACCCAGGCACTCAGCAAAGGGCCCGAAGGATCACGACGACTCGCAGAACAGGCCTTCGACAGCTATCTGGTCGTGCTGATGGTAGCGCTCCTGGCGATGTTTCCTGACATGAGCTTGGCCAGTTTTGGACTGATTACACTTCTGGTAACCGCCAGCTGGACTGTCTGGATGGTGGTTCGACTGTATCAAGCGGCGGCCGAGCCATCGGTGCATGAGACCCGGGCAATGGCCGTCCGTCGGCATATGTCAACGCTGGTTGGGTTCGGTCTGTTGATCTTCTCGGCTGAGCAGATGGCGGTCAACGGGAGGGATATGCGCGACACGATGGCGGCGGCCAATATCGTCCTGTTGTTCTCGGCGACCGCCAAGGCCTGGGGGCTTCTCAATCGCATCGCAAAGGCCAAGCGCGATGGCGCTTGACCGGCGGGTACGAGTTGATATTCAACAACCAAGTTGCCAGGCCAAGTTGCCAGAAACCGGACATGCCCGAACGATGGGACCTGGCCGGCAGGCGCCACAGCGCCCACGGATCGCGGTTCGCGATCACGCGACGGCTGCATGGGACCGAGATGTCTTGTCATCCCCGAGGTTTTCGAAGGCGTATCGCACTGCCCGCCATGTAGATGGCTGACGCCGCAGGGAGAAGGCCGAAGAGGAGCAGGGCAACGTCCGCTCCCTGGATGCCTCCCCCCGCGTCACAATAGTTGTCGCCTTCATAGAACCAGAGCCGGGGGCGGCGATGAAGGACGACAGTGTCGAGATACGAACGAGCATTCAAGGACAGGGCTGTGGCACGCATGCTGCCGCCCGAGAGCGCCGCGGCGGAAGATGTTGCAGGCGAGATTGGCATCGGGGCGGACACGCTCAAGCGGTGGTTCAGTGAGTCGTTGTCACAGCCCGCTCGCGAGCGGGCCTGGACAGCTGTGGCGCGGTTCGATGCCGTTCTGACCACGGCGGCAATGGACGAGGCCGCCAAGAGCGCGTGGTGTCGCGCGAACGGCGTGTTCCTGCACGACCTGGTCGCCTGGCGCGAGAGTGCGACCCAGGCGTTGGCCTCACCCGAGGAGGTCCGCGCCAGCCCGAGCCAGACCAAGCAGGACCGGCGCCGCATCAAGGAACTCGAGCGCGATTTGCGCCGCAAGAACGCCGCGCTGGCCGAGACGGCCGCGCTGCTCGTATTGTCAAAAAAAATGGAGGCGATCTTCCAAAAGGGCGAGGACGAATGACCGGCCTCGAAGATCGCCAGGTCGCGGCCCGCAACATCCTCATGGCGCATTCCGACGGCGCGCGGCTGCACCTGGCCTGCGAGATCGTGGGGATCGACGTACGCACCTTGCAACGCTGGAAGGCCGGCGAGGGCCTCGTAGACGGCGATGGCAGGCCTGGCGCAGTGCGGCCGGTACCTGCCCATGCCCTGAGCCCGGCCGAGCGCGCTCAAGTGCTCAGCGTGGCCAACGAGCCGCGCTTCGCCGACGTGCCGCCGGCGCGCATTGTTCCGATGCTGGCCGACGAGGGTGTGTACGTGGCCAGCGAGTCGAGCTTCGCTCGCGTGCTGCGCGCTCACGGGCAGGCCGAGCATCGCGGTCGTGCCAAGGCGCCGAAGGCTGGCCGGCCGCCGACCACGCACATCGCGACGGCGCCGCGCCAAGTCTGGTGCTGGGACATGACGTACCTGCCTGCCACCGTGATCGGCCAGTGGTTCCACCTGTACCTCATCCTCGACCTCTACAGCCGCAAGATCGTGGGCTGGGAGGTGCATGACAGCGACGACTCGATCCACGCCGCGCACCTGGTGCGCCGTACGGCGCTGGCCGAGGGCATCGCCACGCTGCCCATCAAACCCGTCTTGCACGGCGACAACGGCGCCACGCTCAAGGCCACGACGGTGCTGGCGATGCTGTATTGGTTGGGCGTCAAATCGTCGTACTCACGGCCGCGCGTGAGCGACGACAACGCCTACGCCGAGTCGCTGTTCCGAACCGCGAAGTACCGGCCAGAGTTCCCGGCCAAGGGCTTCGTGGATCTGGCTGCAGCTCGGGCCTGGGCGACCCACTTCGTGCGCTGGTACAACGTCGACCATCGCCACAGCGGCATCCGCTACGTCACCCCGGCACAGCGCCATGCCGGCGACGATCACGCGATCCTCGCGGCGCGACATGAGCTCTACGTGCAGGCTCGCGAGCGCCATCCGGCACGCTGGTCGGGCGAGACACGCAACTGGACGCCGATCGGCTCCGTCACGCTCAACCCTGAGCGCGACTCCGTGGTTGCAATGGCCACAGCTGCCGAAGATATACAGCCGTTGGCTGCATGACCGAGGCGACAACTACATTGACGCGCGCCGGTACACCTGCATGGCGAGTGCTACCGCCTGATCCCGACGCCTCGGGCGCAGTCGGATCCCTTCAATCACGCGAACGAGCGTCTAACAGGACCGTGCATCGGCAACTTCTAGCCGACCCGAAACCGGACACCGGCGACCGACGGGTCATGGCCGAC